>Ga0207710_10000041_pt1 | contig 228027 bp, 209 predicted proteins | sample KBSS24metaG_FD_184400 | JGI IMG/M metagenome (GOLD analysis project Ga0207710, IMG submission 184400) | Switchgrass rhizosphere microbial communities from Kellogg Biological Station, Michigan, USA - KBS S2-4 metaG (SPAdes) (version 2) | ecosystem: Host-associated > Plants > Roots >...
CCTTTAAATGTCTGGTTCATATGCTGTGCACTTAAACTCTTTTTCTGTGCCACAGTTTTTGTATTGGCTTTAGTTGTTTGTTCAAAATCGGCAGTTAAACGCTGTAATCCTGATAACTGATTAACCAGGTTCCCAATCGCCTGTTGCTCCGGTGCTGCTACAGGCGCAGCAAACACTGTAGTACTCATTACAGGAGCAAGCACTGACGCGCTGAGTGTAATAGCACACATAGTTTTACGAAGCATATTCATGTCATCACCTTTTTAGTTGCTGTAAGACAACTTGCCATCTTTCAAAGTTATGAAACTTGGCAAGCTCTTAATTCAAGACTCATATTAACCGACAAACTCTGTGCTAATCATTGAGAAAATAAGATATTTTGTTATGTTATTCATGTTGTTTGTAGAATTTCATTCATCATGATGAAGATACGCCAGATTAAATTCCATAAAAAAAGCCCACAAAATGTGGGCTTTTTTTGAAGCTAAAACTTATACAGTTTCAACTTTTACGTAGCGACGGCCAAATTGACCTTTCACTTCGAATTTTACTACGCCGTCAGCAGTAGCAAATAAAGTATGGTCACGGCCCATACCAACATTTGCACCAGCGTGGAACTCAGTACCACGTTGACGAACGATGATGTTACCAGCAGTTACAGCTTGACCGCCGTAAACTTTAACACCTAACATTTTTGGGTTTGAATCACGACCGTTCTTCGTCGATCCACCGGCTTTTTTAGTTGCCATGTCTCTTACTCCTCGTGATTAGCCTGAAATACCAGTAATTTTCAACTCAGTGAACCATTGACGGTGACCTTGTTGTTTACGGTAGTGTTTACGACGACGCATTTTGATAATGCGGATTTTGTCGTGACGACCATGACCAACCACTTCTGCAGTTACTTTAGCGCCAGCTACAACTGGAGCACCGATTTGAATGCTGTCACCGTTTACAACCATTAATACATCATCAAATGTAATAGTCGCGCCAGATTCAGCTTTCAATAATTCAACTTTAAGGGTTTCACCCTCAACTACACGGTGCTGTTTACCACCGCTTTGGATTACTGCGTACATAATGTACTCCAATGAGCCCGTGTCGACGTGCCGATAAGGGATATATCGATCTTAAAACGCTCGCCACTGGGGTTATATAAGGCGACAGATTTTAAGTGAAATTTGATCAAACGACAAGTATTTTCTATTTATCAATGACGCCTACTACCCTATTTTTACAAAATCAACAAACAGCTTAGATGGGAATTTAGCAGTTTTCATTGATTCTGAATGAAAATTAAAATACAGTTCGAGACACAAATTGCGACAAGAACAAGTTGTATTAATGCTGATGTCATTAAATTTATTGTTTTGCCGGAAATATCATGTTTTGCTTAAATAAAGAACAAAGAACGCATAAAGACAATAGAAATGATTAATATCAGCCACTTGTTAACCTGTGCAACACACCTTTACTTGATACACTAACGCCACTTATCTACCAATACGGGGTTTTTCTTCATATGGTCATCGATTTCAAGCAAGACATTCTTGCGCCTGTTGCCTCAGACTTTGCTGCGATGGATCACTTGATTAATGAAGGAATTAGCTCAAAAGTCGGTTTAGTCATGTCTGTCAGTAAACATGTTGTTGAAGCTGGCGGAAAACGTATGCGCCCAATCATGTGTTTACTCGCGGCTCGCGCTTGTGGTTTAGATAATATGGCAAACGCACAGCGCCTAGCTGCAATCATTGAAATGTTGCATACCGCGACATTAGTCCATGATGATGTGGTAGATGAATCTGGGCTTCGTCGTGGTCGACCTACAGCAAATGCGACATGGAACAATCAGACAGCCGTATTAGTCGGTGACTTTCTCATTGCACGTGCTTTCGATTTACTGGTCGATTTAAACAACATGACTTTATTGAAAGACTTTTCAACAGGTACATGTGAAATTGCGGAAGGTGAAGTATTACAACTTCAATCGCAACATCAACCAGATACAACAGAAGAAACTTATTTAAAAATTATTCACGGTAAAACGTCTCGTCTGTTTGAACTGGCTACAGAAGGTGCGGCTATTTTGGCGGGACAAGAAGCGTATCGTGAACCATTAAGATTGTTTGCCGGTCATTTTGGTAATGCATTCCAAATTATTGATGATATTTTAGACTACACTTCAGATGCTGAAACATTAGGTAAAAATATTGGTGATGATTTAATGGAAGGTAAACCAACTTTACCGTTAATTTCTGCATTAGCACACTCAACAGGTGAAGAGCATGCGATTATTCGTCGCAGTATTGCCACTGGTGGAGTGGACCAATTATCTCAGGTCATAGAAATTGTACAGAAGTCTGGTGCTTTAGATTATTGTCACCAACGTGCCCAAGAAGAAACAGAAGCAGCACTGCAAGCTTTATCAAACCTACCCGATACACCATATCGTCAGGCTTTGATTAACTTAACTCAGCTTGCGTTACATCGAATACAATAGATATTATTTTGCCTATGTATATAAGTTTTTCAGATCTTTTTTTAAAAATACAGAAACAGCTTGAGGATTCTCAAGCTGTCATTGACGAAAATTTACTCATTGAGTTAGTCAATGCTATTCGGCCATCTGATCCTCATAATACGGATGAGATAAAGCAAAAAATTCAGGCTTTAATTGAAAGCCTATTACGCACACCTACAGCTCCCTTCCTGCTACAAACTTTTTTATTACGACTCATTAATCGATATAAACAAGTCAGCTTATATGCTGATAGCGGAATTTTGTCTTTAGATGGTTTCTGGAACCAGCTAGGACAAAGACTCGGAGCACATTTTTTACCGTTAATCGAAGATGCAAGCCAACTCAAAATATTAATTGGTCGAATTTTCTATTTAGAAAGTGACAAAATCTGGCTTAATAATATTGATGATGAAGATTGGGCAAACCTATTCGCTCTTATTGGACAAAGCCAAAGTAATGTAGATGAAAAGCTTGTCATTCAAAATGAAATGATTAAAGCAATTACCGTTTTATCTTATCGAATTAGTGGAATTGGTCTTTACCCCGAATTTATTAATGCTCAACCAGAATTAACTGAATATGAATCACCATTTTTAGTTCAGAACCGCGAAATTGTTGAGTTTATCGAAAAGTATAAAAAACAAGAACTTTCTGAACATGAAATTGCGGTGGCTTCCCCTCCGGATGCATCACAAGCCTTTGTTATGCTGGAACAGTGTCGAGATGTGGTTTTAAAGATTCGTCGTGCCACCAAAAGAATTGGTGTCAGCTTAAGTTTGACTTACTTATTGTCATTACTTGAGCAGTGTCTCGACCGAATTGAATTACTACTTTATTTGGTTGTAGATAACACTAAAGGAAAATATGTTTCTTTAGGGCATCTTATTTCCGATTTAACCAAGGCACACTACAGTGAAAAAAGTGTTCGCGCTTTATTAAGCACAACAAGTGAACTTATTGCCTTTCAAGTAACTGAAAATGCCAGCCGAACAGGTGAACATTATGTAAGTACCGATACAAAAGGTTTCTTGGGGATGTATAAAGCTGCTGCTGGAGCGGGCGTCATTATTGCCTGTATGGCATCTTTAAAAATTCTTGCAGCAAGAATGACGATGGCTCCGCTCATGCAGGCCTTTACTTTCAGTATGAATTATTCTCTAGGATTCATTCTGATTCATGTTCTGCACTTCACAGTTGCGACCAAACAACCCGCAATGACTGCTGCGGCCCTCGCAGCTACTGTACAACAGCGTAAAGGCTCTAAAACAGCTCAGATTGCAGAGTTGGCAGCTCTTATTATTAATATTATTCGAACGCAATTCATTGCTATTTTGGGTAACATTTCAATTGCGATCCCTACTGCCGCACTCATTACCTTTGCTTGGCAGTTTTACCTTGATGAACCTTTATTAACTCATACAAAAGCAACTTATTTGTTGCACAGCCTAAATCCCTTCACCTCTTTAGCAGTTCCACATGCAGCCATAGCTGGAGTTTGCTTATTTTTGTCAGGCCTCATTGCAGGATACTTCGACAACATGGCTGTTTACCGTAAAGTCGGCCCACGTCTAAAAGCACATCGCCGTTTAGCAAACTGGTTTGGACAAGATCGCCTCAATCGTTTTGCTGAATATATTGAGCGTAACTTAGGAGCGTTAGCGGGTAACTTCTTATTCGGAATTATGTTAGGAAGTATGGGCACCATAGGCTTTATTCTAGGTTTACCTTTAGATATCCGTCATATTGCCTTTGCTTCGGCTAACTTTATTCAAGGTTTAATGACCATTAACGGTAGTCCCGATATCGGCTTAATTATCGTGTCCTTCCTAGGCGTGTTATGTATTGGTCTGACTAACTTATTCGTTAGTTTCACCCTAACCATTATTGTGGCACTACGGGCACGTCGAGTTCGCTTCGAACAATGGAAACCTTTAGCCAAACTGGTAATGACCCATTTTCTGACTCGTCCAAGCGATTTTTTCTGGCCCCCAAAACAACCATTAGAGCTTGAAGAAAATACACCAACAAATAGCGGAAAAAAGGCAGACCACTAAGAATTTTGCTTTGTACACAAAATGTGAATTTCGTCAATTTTGTTGTGATTGTTTTTCCAAATGTTAAAAAAATTTCAAAATGAATTTACGATGGTCTATCAGGCTTGAAAAAAAGTGTACTGGCGAGTACACTTTTAACGGCTTTCAGTAGTGGACACTGCTTGAATAAGCAAAGGTATATACATGCCCTATATGTTGCTTTTTATTGGTTGTATTTTTTTTGGATTAGGTGTTCTTGGACTTTTTGTACCAGGACTTCAGTCTTTGGATCTTCTCAGCGTTCAAATTTTGAGTGAACATCGTTCAGATTATCTTAACTCTATTACGATCTTTCTAGCACGAATAGGTGGTATGCCTTTTGTATGTTTTTCATCCTTTCTAGTATGTATATATCTAGCATGGTATAAAAAATATATTACTGTTATTTTCATTAGCATGGGGGTTATTGGCAGTATCACCATGGGTTGGCTGCTCAAGTGGTGTGTTGACCGGCCGAGGCCTCCACAGGCATATCATATTGTCGAAAGTTATGGTGCATCGTTCCCAAGTGCACATAGTGTTTATGCATCAACACTGGCTTGTCTGGCAATATTAACGTTATGTCATAAGCGCAATATTAACTCTCCTTATATCATTTTGATCTCCTGTTTTTGGTTTATCTGCATGGGACTTTCAAGAGTATATGCTGGAGTTCATTTTCCAACAGATGTACTTGCCGGTTGGGGCATAGGTTTTATTTGGATTGCACTGCTTTGGCTCTGGTTATTACAAACACAAAGTAGGTTAAGTAAAAAACAAATATATTTTTAGATTTTATCTAACGAGGTGGAACAATGATGTCGGCTAAGCTTTGGGCTCCTGCCCTTACTGCTTGCGCATTAGCAACAAGTATCGCACTTGTTGGTTGTGGCAAAGGCTCCGATGAGAAACAGCAAGCTGCTGCTGCTCAGAAAATGCCGCCTGCTGAGGTAGGTGTTATTGTTGCTCAACCACAAAGTGTTGAACAAAGCGTTGAGCTTTCCGGCCGTACTTCAGCATATCAAATTTCTGAAGTTCGTCCTCAAACAAGTGGCGTAATCTTAAAACGCTTGTTTGCTGAAGGAAGTTATGTTCGCGAAGGTCAAGCTCTTTATGAACTGGACTCTCGAACTAACCGTGCAACGCTTGAAAATGCAAAAGCATCACTTTTACAACAACAGGCAAATCTAGCTTCACTACGTACCAAGCTAAACCGTTATAAGCAACTTGTTTCAAGTAATGCTGTATCTAGACAAGAATATGACGACTTACTTGGTCAGGTTAATGTTGCCGAAGCACAAGTTTCTGCTGCGAAAGCTCAAGTAACAAATGCAAATGTAGATCTTGGTTATTCTACTATTCGCTCACCAATTTCTGGTCAGTCTGGACGTTCTTCTGTAACAGCTGGTGCTTTAGTCACTGCAAACCAAACTGATCCTTTAGTGACGATTCAACAGTTAGATCCAATCTATGTTGACATCAACCAGTCTAGCGCCGAGTTATTACGCTTGCGTCAACAACTTAGCAAAGGCAGCTTGAACAACAGCAACAACACAAAAGTGAAGTTGAAACTTGAAGATGGTTCAACGTATCCAATTGAAGGCCAATTAGCTTTCTCTGACGCATCTGTAAATCAGGATACAGGCACGATTACTTTACGTGCTGTGTTCTCAAACCCGAGCCACCTGTTACTTCCGGGCATGTATACAACTGCGCAGATTGTTCAAGGTGTAGTTCCAAATGCTTATCTGATTCCTCAAGCCGCAATTACGCGTTTACCGACAGGTCAAGCTGTAGCAATGCTTGTTAATGCCAAAGGCGCTGTTGAGAGTCGTCCTGTTGAAACCTCTGGTGTTCAAGGACAAAACTGGATTGTGACTAACGGTCTCAAAGCTGGTGAGAAAGTGATTGTTGATGGCGTTGCCAAAGTTAAAGAAGGGCAAGAAGTGTCAGCAAAACCTTACCAAGCTCAACCAGCAAGCCCTCAAGGTGCAGCTCCAAATGCTACAAAACCGGCTCAATCAGGTAAACCTCAAGCAGAACAGAAAGCATCTAATGCATAAGGGGTAGATTGAATGGCACAATTTTTTATTCATCGCCCCATTTTTGCGTGGGTGATTGCATTAGTCATTATGTTGGCGGGTATTCTCACGCTAACAAAAATGCCTATTGCACAGTATCCGACGATTGCACCACCGACAGTTACAATTGCTGCAACTTATCCTGGTGCGTCGGCTGAAACTGTTGAAAATACTGTAACCCAGATCATTGAACAACAAATGAATGGTCTAGATGGTTTACGTTATATTTCATCTAACAGTGCAGGTAACGGTCAGGCCTCTATTCAATTAAACTTTGAACAAGGTATTGACCCAGATATTGCACAGGTTCAGGTTCAAAACAAACTGCAATCTGCAACTGCACTTTTACCTGAAGACGTTCAACGCCAAGGTGTGACGGTTACTAAATCTGGTGCAAGCTTCTTGCAAGTTATTGCATTTTATTCGCCAGATAACAATCTGTCAGACTCAGACATTAAAGACTATGTAAACTCATCAATTAAAGAGCCGCTTAGCCGTGTTGCTGGCGTTGGTGAAGTAACGGTCTTTGGTGGCTCATACGCAATGCGTATCTGGCTCGATCCTGCAAAACTTACGAACTACCAGTTAACACCAAGTGATATTGCGACTGCTTTACAAGCGCAAAACTCGCAAGTTGCTGTAGGTCAGTTAGGTGGTGCGCCAGCGGTACAAGGTCAAGTACTTAACGCAACAGTGAATGCACAAAGTTTGTTGCAAACACCTGAGCAGTTTAAAAACATCTTCTTAAAGAACACAGCATCAGGTGCTGAAGTTCGTTTAAAAGATGTTGCACGCGTAGAGTTAGGTTCTGACAACTATCAATTCGATTCGAAATTTAACGGTAAACCAGCTGCTGGTCTCGCAATTAAAATTGCAACGGGTGCTAACGCACTTGATACCGCTGACGCTGTTGAACACCGTTTAGCTGAATTACGTAAGAATTATCCAGCAGGCCTTGCAGACAAACTGGCTTATGACACTACTCCATTTATTCGTCTTTCAATTGAAAGTGTTGTACACACATTAATTGAAGCGGTAATTTTAGTGTTCATCGTTATGTTCTTGTTCTTACAGAACTGGCGTGCAACGATTATTCCAACACTTGCTGTACCTGTTGTTGTATTAGGTACATTTGCTGTTATTAATATCTTTGGTTTCTCAATTAACACCTTAACCATGTTCGCTATGGTACTGGCAATTGGTCTTCTGGTCGATGATGCCATTGTTGTAGTGGAAAACGTTGAACGTGTGATGACTGAAGAGCATACCGATCCGGTCACGGCGACTTCACGATCAATGCAACAGATTTCTGGTGCGTTAATTGGTATCACAAGCGTATTGACAGCGGTATTCGTACCAATGGCATTCTTTGGTGGTACGACTGGTGTAATTTACCGTCAATTCTCGATTACCCTTGTAACAGCAATGGTTCTATCGTTAATTGTAGCGTTAACCTTCACCCCTGCACTTTGTGCAACCATTTTAAAACAGCATGATCCTAACAAAGAACCAAGCAATAATATTTTTGCTCGTTTCTTCAGAGGATTTAACAACGGCTTTGACCGCATGTCGCATAGCTACCAAAATGGTGTTAGCCGCATGCTTAAAGGCAAAATCTTCTCTGGCGTACTTTACGCTGTAGTGATTGGCCTATTAGTGTTCTTGTTCCAAAAACTGCCATCTTCATTCTTACCAGAAGAAGATCAGGGTGTGGTCATGACACTTGTTCAATTACCACCAAATGCAACGCTTGACCGTACAGGTAAAGTGATTGACACCATGACAAACTTCTTCATGAATGAAAAAGATACAGTGGATTCTATTTTCACCGTTTCGGGCTTTTCATTCACAGGTGTTGGTCAAAATGCTGGTATCGGCTTCGTAAAATTGAAAGACTGGAGTAAACGTACTTCACCAGAATCTCAAATTGGTGCGTTGATTCAGCGTGGTATGGCATTGAACATGATCGTTAAGGACGCATCTTACATCATGCCATTACAGCTTCCAGCAATGCCTGAACTAGGCGTAACTGCTGGATTTAACTTGCAGCTTAAAGATTCAAGTGGTCAAGGCCATGAGAAACTTATTGCCGCACGTAACACGATTTTAGGTTTAGCTTCACAAGATAAACGTCTTGTGGGTGTTCGTCCTAATGGTCAAGAAGATACACCTCAGTATCAAATTAATGTAGACCAAGCTCAAGCTGGCGCCATGGGCGTTAGCATTGCTGACATTAACAACACGATGCGTCTTGCATGGGGTGGCTCATACATTAATGACTTCGTTGACCGTGGTCGTGTGAAAAAAGTTTATGTTCAAGGTGATTCGGGTAGCCGTATGATGCCTGAAGACTTAAACAAGTGGTATGTGCGTAATAGCAAAGGTGAAATGGTACCGTTCTCTGCATTTGCTACAGGCAAATGGACATATGGTTCTCCACGTCTTGAGCGTTATAACGGCGTGTCATCGGTTAACATTCAAGGTACACCTGCACCTGGCGTAAGCTCTGGTGATTCTATGAAAGCCATGGAAGAAATTATTGCCAAGTTACCATCTATGGGCTTACAAGGTTTCGACTATGAATGGACAGGTTTATCACTTGAAGAACGTGAGTCTGGTGCTCAAGCTCCATTCCTTTACGCTCTTTCATTGTTAATCGTTTTCCTTTGCTTAGCTGCATTGTATGAAAGCTGGTCTATTCCGTTCTCGGTTTTACTAGTAGTACCACTCGGTATTATTGGTGCAATCGTATTGACTTACTTGGGTATGATTATTAAAGGAGATCCAAATCTCTCAAATAACATTTACTTCCAAGTAGCGATGATCGCGGTAATCGGTCTTTCTGCAAAAAATGCGATCTTGATTGTTGAGTTCGCAAAAGAATTGCAGGAAAAAGGTGAAGACCTGATTGATGCAACTTTACATGCTGCAAAAATGCGTTTACGTCCAATTATCATGACCACCCTTGCCTTCGGTTTCGGTGTACTTCCACTCGCGCTTTCAACAGGTGCTGGTGCAGGAAGTCAGCACTCTGTCGGTTACGGTGTACTCGGTGGCGTACTCAGTGCAACGTTCTTAGGTATCTTCTTTATCCCTGTATTCTATGTGTGGATTCGTAGTATCTTTAAGTACAAACCAAAAACCATAAACACTCAGGAGCATAAATCGTGATGCAAAAAGTATGGTCTATTTCAGGTCGTAGCATTGCGGTATCTGCACTTGCGCTTGCTTTGGCAGCTTGTCAAAGCATGCGCGGCCCAGAACCAGTCGTGAAAACCGATATTCCACAGAGCTATGCATATAACAGCGCTTCTGGTACGTCTATTGCTGAACAGGGTTACAAACAGTTCTTTTCTGACCCTCGTTTGCTCGGAGTGATTGATTTGGCTCTTGCCAACAACCGCGACTTACGTACAGCAACGCTCAATATTGAACGTGCTCAACAGCAATATCGAATTACTCAAAACAACCAGCTTCCAACAATCGGAGCAAGTGGTAGTGCAATTCGTCAGGTTTCTCAAAGCCGTGATCCGAATAACCCCTACTCTACTTATCAAGTAGGTTTGGGTGTAACTGCCTATGAACTCGATTTTTGGGGCCGCGTACGTAGCTTGAAAGATGCTGCTTTAGATAGCTATCTTTCAACGCAAAGTGCACGTGATTCGACTCAAATCAGTCTAATCAGCCAAGTTGCTCAAGCATGGTTAAACTATTCTTTTGCAACAGCAAATTTAAGACTTGCAGAGCAAACACTTAAAGCACAACAAGACTCTTACAATCTCAACAAAAAACGTTTTGATGTGGGCATCGACAGTGAAGTTCCACTACGTCAGGCACAGATTTCTGTAGAAACTGCGCGTAATGATGTAGCGAACTACAAAACACAGATTGCTCAAGCACAAAACTTGTTGAACTTGTTAGTGGGCCAATCTGTTCCACAAAACTTGTTGCCAAACCAACCTGTAAAACGCATTACTCAACAAAATGTATATACAGCTGGTTTACCAAGTGACTTGCTTAACAACCGTCCAGATGTAAAAGCTGCTGAATATAACTTAAGCGCTGCTGGTGCGAATATTGGTGCTGCAAAAGCACGTTTATTCCCAACCATTAGCTTGACGGGTTCTGCGGGTTATGCATCAACTGACTTAAGTGATCTATTTAAGTCTGGTGGTTTTGTTTGGTCAATTGGTCCAAGCTTAGACTTACCAATCTTTGACTGGGGCATTCGTCGCGCCAATGTAAAAATTTCTGAAACTGATCAGAAAATTGCATTGTCTGATTATGAAAAATCAGTTCAGTCTGCGTTCCGCGAAGTTAATGATGCACTTGCAACTCGTGCCAATATTGGTGAGCGTTTAACAGCTCAACAACGTCTAGTAGAAGCGACTAACCGCAACTACACTCTGTCAAATGCCCGCTTCCGTGCCGGTATTGACAGTTACTTGACAGTTCTTGATGCACAGCGTTCATCTTATTCAGCAGAACAAGGTTTATTGTTGCTTCAACAAGCTAACTTAAACAACCAAATCGAGTTATATAAAACTCTAGGTGGCGGTTTAAAAGCAAACTCTTCAGATACAGTGGTTAATCAACCATCAAGTGCTGAACTTAAAAAGCAATAAGTTTTAAATAACTTATCCATAAAAGCTCACTTCGGTGGGCTTTTTTATTGCATCTCATGTGAATATTTTTTATCTTGAAACCTTAAGAATTTAGATTGATAAAAAAACAATGTTACTGAGTAATTTAGAAAGTGTTCCGGGCCACCAGATTTTAAAACAGCTTGATGTTGTTTATGGAAGTACAGTCCGTAGTAAGCATGTTGGCCGTGATTTGATGGCTAGTTTAAAAAATATTGTCGGTGGCGAACTTACGGGTTATACCGAATTATTAGAAGAATCCCGCCAAGAAGCGATGGATCGTATGATTGCCAAAGCTCAGCAACTTGGTGCGAATGCCATTGTTGGCATCCGTTTTTCAACTTCAAATATTGCTCAAGGTGCTTCCGAACTATTTGTATATGGCACAGCAGTGGTTGTTCAACCTCAAGCAACAAACCTACCCGACCCATTTAATGCATAGGTAGACAATGGAAAATCTAATTTTTCAGCTTGTTATTTTTCTGATTCTTTTCAGTATTGGCTGGGCTTTTGGACGCCATATTGAACGAAAACATTTGAAAGAACTTTTAGAAAAAGAGCAACGGTTGGCCTATATCAGAATTGATACGAATCGTTTTGCAACGAGTGATCAACTAGGCCATTTTATTAGCAGTAATGTCGTGATTTCTCATGACTACTTTAAATATGTATTGGCATCCATTAAGAATGTTTTAGGTGGTCGTCTCACCAGTTATGAAAGTGTGGTTGAGCGTGCTCGCCGTGAAGCGATTGTCCGTTTAAAACAACAAGCACATACCGCAGGAGCTAACCATATTATGGGAGTTCGGCTGAGTACAACCGAACTAGGAATGCAGGGCGGAATGGTTGAAGTCTTTGCCTACGGTACAGCAGTAAAAGATTAATACTGCCCTACACTAGAAAAATGAATGCGTGGATTGCCAATATTTTTAGTTAAATGTTGGCAAATTCCGGTAATTTTCCAACTGCCCTGTTGTTTTGCCAAAGTAAAATAATAACGACCAAAAGAGTGAAAATAATCATTTTCTGAAAAACGGTAAATTTGATAATTACACTCTAACCATGCCCGATCTTGTTCAATACGGATAATCGGATTACTTAAGTTATGTTGCAACCGAAGATGCGACAACGCCTGTTGCCGAGAACCTTTATATTCATGACAAGACACGACACATAAAGGCTCTCCCCTAAATTGGAAATAGTCCACCTCAAGTTGATCGGCCAATAACTCATCAAAAGCGTCCCAATTTTTCTGATCAAAGACCAATTGAAAACGCGTAATGACCTCTAAAATACGGTGATAATCTTGATCCATGGTGAACCTTCTATGCGGGTTTTCCATCAATTTAGCATGGCAAAATCACTTTTTTATTTTACTTTTGTTTTCCGAATCATTTTATAAAGAAGTTTTGGCGACATCCGAGAAACCATAACCCCTAGTTTTTCTTTTGCTCCACCAACAACAATATATTCTTGGCCTTGCATTAATGCTTTTACAGATTGCTCTGCAAATACATCTGCCTCTAAACCATTCTCGATGGCTTCATCTTGATGACCTTGAGGTTGTCCAGCACCATTTAATGCGTTAAAAGAGACGTTAGTTTTTACAAAGCCTGGAAAAATAACTGAAACTTCAACACCTTGATCTGAGACCTCAGCACGTAAACTATTTGCCCACATGTGAATTGCAGCTTTAGCAGCCGAGTAGCTGGCGCGATACTGAGTGCCTAATAAACCCGCCACACTCGACACAAATACAACTCGGCCAGACTTTTGTTTTAGCATGGTCGGCAGCACAGTTTTGGTTAATGCCACTTGGGAGAAATAGTCGACTTCCATAATGGCCCGTTCGGTTGCCATTGTTGTATCTTCAATTAAAGCACGTTGGCTTAAGCCCGCATTATTAATGAGCCAGTCAATTCGCCCTTTAGCTTTTAAAATCTGCTCATAGGCTTCTTGTACCTGCTTTTTATCAGTAATATCTGCAACCACTGACAAATGACGGTCAGCATTTAATAAGCCAACCCGAACTTCTTCTAATTCTTCAAAACGACGTGAGGTCAAAATCACTTCGGCCCCTTGCAAAGCCAACTCACCGGCTAAGGCCTTACCCAGACCAGAAGATGCTCCCGTAATCCATACCACTTTATTTTGCAAAGTATCAAGTTTGGCCATGCTTTATGTTCCTATTATCTTTTTAAATTATGCTGCTTGATGCATGAAGGCCAAAAAGTGGTTGATATAATGAGTTGCTGTGGTCTGGTCGACCTGTGTACCTAACTTTTCCAAACGTTTATAGCCCAAATGCGTCGTCATGTTGATCACTCCGTTAAGAGTTTTATCGACAACTAAATTAAATTTTAAACGCTTTTTAGGTTCACGTACTAGGCTTGTTACGCCTAAATCTACAATTTGTATTAAGGTTTCAAAAGCCGCTGTAATACTTTGCATATTACCGTCACGAATTTGCTGCGTAAGGTTTTGAGCCTGTTGTACGAGTTGCAGGGTAACTGGATAGGTAATATAAACTTGTTGTTCCTGCTCTTTCATCAGAGATGTCATGTAATCAACTAAAGGCAAAAGACGCTCATTTCCAAAGAATGAAACCGACCAAGGCATATATTTTCGAAAAGTCTCTAAAACTTGCTGAACGACTTTTTCAGACTCAGCTTGCTGTTTTGGAGACATGGTTGAACTTCCTGACTGTAAAAGTACCGAAAAAACCTGCTCAATAATTTCACAAGAAAGATCAGAGAGTACATCGCCTAAAGGTTTTGCCTGACTTTGACTTACCCCATCATGCAGTTTCTGCCGAATGGTCTCGAATTGGGTATAAGTTGAATCGGAAATTTTCAAAAAAACTTCATAACTCATGAGCAACATCCTTTTTCAATTCGTTTGTAATTTTTGTGCCGTGTGTCTACACGATTAAATTGTGATCCATCTTTCATAAATCTACCGTTTTTTGAAAAAAATACAAAACCGTTTATCTGTTTTCAGTACATTAATTTCGAGGCATTTTTTTGCTACAATAGGTGCAATTTTTTATGCATATTCGATCTAAGCTACTATGACTGACGCTCAAACCGCTCAAAATATTGCGACCACATACGATCCAACCGAGATCGAAAAGAAGTGGTACCAAACGTGGGAAGAACAAGGTTACTTCAAACCTTCTGGTCACGGTGAATCATTCTGTATCATGATTCCACCACCAAACGTCACAGGTAGTTTGCACATGGGCCATGGCTTTAACAATGCCATTATGGATGCCCTCACCCGTTATAACCGTATGATGGGTAAAAACACTTTGTGGCAACCGGGTACTGACCACGCTGGTATTGCAACTCAAATGGTTGTTGAGCGTCAACTTGGCTTACAAGGCGTGACTCGTCATGACTTGGGCCGTGATAAGTTCATCGAAAAAGTTTGGGAATGGAAAGAACAATCTGGCGGCACGATTACGAAACAAATTCGTCGCTTAGGTTCATCTGTAGACTGGTCACGTGAACGCTTTACGATGGACGAAGGTTTATCAAACGCAGTTAAAGAAGTATTCGTTCGTTTGCACGAAGATGGTTTAATTTACCGCGGTAAGCGCCTTGTAAACTGGGACCCTAAACTTCAAACAGCTCTTTCTGATCTTGAAGTGGAAAGCAAAGAAGAAAAAGGCTCACTTTGGCATTTTAAATATTTCTTTGAAGATAAATCAGTTAAAACTCAAGATGGCAAAGACTATTTAGTCGTTGCAACGACTCGTCCTGAAACATTACTTGGTGATACTGCTGTTGCTGTTCACCCCGAAGATGAGCGTTATGCACACCTTGTTGGTAAAAATATTGTATTGCCAATTACTGGTCGTTTAATTCCGATCGTTGCTGACGACTACGTTGAAAAAGACTTCGGTACTGGCTGTGTAAAAATCACGCCTGCTCACGACTTCAATGACTATGACCTAGGTAAACGCAATAGCTTACCAATCATTAATATCTTCAACAAAAACGCCGAAGTTTTAGGTGAGTTTGAATATATTGCAAAAGCTGGCGAACAAATTTCTAAAACCATTACTGCACCTGCGGAATACGCTGGTTTAGAGCGTTTTGCAGCACGTAAAAAGTTAGTTGCTCAAGCGGAAGCTGAAGGCTGGTTAGATCAAATCCAACCGTATGACTTAAAAGCTCCACGTGGCGACCGTTCAGGTGTGATCATTGAGCCATTACTCACTGACCAATGGTATGTAAAAATTGCTCCGCTTGCTGAACCTGCAATTGAAGCAGTTCAAGATGGCCGTATTAAGTTTGTTCCAGAACAGTACAGCAACATGTACATGGCGTGGATGCGTGACATTCAAGACTGGTGTATTTCACGTCAGCTTTGGTGGGGTCACCGTATTCCAGCTTGGTACGATGCGAATGGCAACATCTATGTTGGTCGTAACGAAGAAGAAGTTCGTGAGAAAAACAACATCGCTGCTGACGTTGAACTTAAACAAGATGAAGACGTTCTTGATACATGGTTCTCTTCTGCGCTTTGGACCTTCTCAACTTTAGGTTGGACTGGCGATGCGAAACAAGATGATGTAAATGATTTCCTTAAAACTTTCCATCCAACAGATGTGTTGGTGACTGGTTTTGACATCATTTTCTTCTGGGTTGCCCGCATGATCATGATGACCCTGCACTTCATGAAAAATGAAGATGGTTCATCTCAAGTTCCATTTAAGACTGTTTACGTTCACGGCTTGGTACGTGATGGTGAAGGTCAAAAAATGTCTAAATCTAAAGGTAACGTACTTGACCCATTAGACTTAATTGACGGTATTGATTTAGAAAGCTTAGTTGCTAAACGTACGACTGGCCTAATGAACCCGAAAGATGCAGCGAAGATTGAAAAATCAACGCGCAAAGAGTTCCCAGAAGGTATTAATGCTTACGGTACTGACGCAGTTCGTTTCACGTTCTGTGCGCTTGCAAACACTGGTCGTGACATCAAGTTCGACTTAAAACGTGTCGAAGGCTACCGTAACTTCTGTAACAAAATTTGGAACGCGACTCGTTTCGTTCTCATGAATGTTGAAGGTCAAACTGTTGGTCAACAAGCACGTCCTGATCTATGGGAACTTCCAGAACAATGGATTATGAGCCGTCTGCAAAAAGCTGAAGCTGCTGTACACCAAGCGTTTGCAACTTACCGTTTAGATCTTGCTGCACAAGCGATTTACGACTTTATCTGGAATGAATACTGTGACTGGTATGTTGAATTAACTAAACCAGTTCTGAACGATGCAGAAGTTGCAGAAGAGCGTAAAGCTGAAGTACGTCGTGTATTACTTGCAGTAATGGAAGCTTCTTTACGTTTGGCTCATCCGTTAATGCCGTATTTGACAGAAGAAATCTGGCAAACGCTTGCACCAATGCTTGGTAAAGGCGGTCCAACGATTATGACTGCTCAATACCCTATTCCTGAGCAAGCAAAAATCAATGAACAAGCTGAAGCAGACATGCAATGGCTTCAAGGTTTAATTGGTGCGGTACGTAACATTCGTGGTGAGTTAGGCTTAGGTAATGCGCGCTTGTTGCCAGTATTACTTCAAAATACATCGGATGCTGAACGTGAACAAATCATTCGTATTGAAGCATTGTTCAAAGCATTGGCTAAAGTTGAGAGCATTGAGTTCTTGAATAAAGACCAAGAGCCACCTTTGTCTTGCTCTAGCGTTGTTAGCCATGCATCGGTATTTGTACCAATGAAAGGCTTAATTGACCCTAAAGCTGAACTTGCTCGTTTGCAGAAAGACTTGGATAAAATCCAAAAGCAACACGACCAAATTGCAGGCAAACTTGCAAACGAAGGCTTTGTATCTAAAGCACCAGCAGCAGTTGTTGATGGTGAAAAAGCGAAGCTTGCTGAGTTTGCTGCTCAGTTAGAGAAAGTTAAAGCGAATATGGAGCAAATTGCTGCGCTTTAAGCTCTTTTAGTCGAATAAACCCAGAATCTGTGCAAGCAGGTTCTGGGATTTTTATATAAATTACTTTTTTTGTAGAATCAATATATGAAAATGCCATGCTTTTATATAACCACTCAGCAAAGGTAAATTTTCATTAATTTCTTTATGAAACAATAAATTAAAATTGTATAAAAATAAATCGGCTATATCTTCGTAAGTAAAACCTATAAATTTTTCAGGTTGTTTAATAACCCATTCATCGTGAATTCCTAATAAATCAACTACAAGAATTCCGTCTTCAGGAAGTGCATTTATAATTCGTTTAATTACACTATAAAAATAGTTTGAGTTACAAAAGAATAGACTTGATGATGCAATAATTAAGCTTGCAGATGGAAAATTAAAGTCTTCAAAAGATTCAGGATAGAAAATAAATTTAGAGTTATCTTTAAATCGCTCAGCACAGACTTTTTGCGCATCAATTGAAATATCAAAAGCATGAACATTAAATCCCTTTGAGAGTAGATAAGCAGATTCATTGCCAGCGCCACAGCCGCAATCTATAGCAATTAAAGGTAAGTTAGGAAAATGACCTAAAGCCTTCTCTAAAATAGGTCTATGTTTAAGTTCTCTTGATAATTGAATAAATTTTTCATTCATAAATCCGATCTTTTAATTTTTATAATTTTCACACTATATTTTATAAAAAATCTAATCACAACGATTTCTTATTTTAGAAGCTAACCCACAAAATCACCACTGGCCACGTTACAGCACCACTTAAAATCTACAAGCTAATCACCATCTCTGTCCTCAATTGAATATCTCAATTGGATTACCGAAGTAATTAAAGCACCCCATGCCCCAATAGCATCACTACCCCACTCACCTTTTTCATGTGCTTTAACCGCTCTTTTTCCCATTTCACCTGCTGCTTTAACTCTGCACAATCAGCATCGACAGCTTTATACACATCACTAATGTGTACATGCTCTGCTTTTACATTCTTCGCTAACTGAAACGAATCTAAAATCTCAGCAATTTGGCTTTCAAGCTGCTGACTTTGTGCATCCAAAGCCAGTTTATAAAACCGCAACTGCTCGGCAGATAAGTCTTTAGCACCTAGCCCTTTATTCTGTTCGAGCTGTAACTGGAGTTTGAGTAAATAAAACAAATCCTGCTTTTCATAGGCCTGACTTGCTTGTTGAAACAACTCAGTTTTTTCCTGTTTCTTTGTTTCATCTTGCTCACGGTCTGGGTGAATCATCGCGGCAATTTTTAAATAAACTGTTTTGAGTGACTGTGTTGCCATTTGCTCGGCTTGTTCACGTTTTTGTTGCTGTCTTTGCTGTTTGGCTTGTTCTCGTGCTTGTTGTTGCTCCGCTGCATATTGTTCAAAGTCTTCTTCAAATTCTGCACTTTGCTCAGCATTTTCTTCATATGCAGATTTTATTGGCTGAGCTTTTTTATTCTTTTTTACCGACTCCCCCGCATGTTGCTGATAAAAAGTATCGATCTGCTTTACTAACTCCAACTGTTCAGCAGACAGCATTTTGGAGCGCTTCAACATTTGTGCAAGCTGGGCATTTTTTTCATCGAGTTGTTGCATGTCTGCTTTAGAAAACTCATGGCTATGCAACATATTCCAGAGTTGCTCTAGCTGCTGAAATAAGACCTCATGCAAATCGCCATACACAGGCATCAGTTTTTGTCGTAAGTGCTGTTGAATCTCAGCTTGTGCATTTTGCCATGTGCTCAGGCTAACTTTTTGCTGCTCTATTTTATCAATCAGGCGATTCAGTTTTTTCTGCTGTGCAGACGGTTCAGACCTTTCCTGCAAGCTGACTTTGAGATCAAAGGACATACTCATCCACCTGAAAAAGAAAAAAGTGTAGCAATAATCAGATGAGGAAGGTAGCAAAGCCTTCTTTAAATACGAGTCAGACTAAAGATTTATATCTTAAGAGCTCCACCAAATCACTAATGGTAAAGTCACCGCAGCACATAAGGTTTGAAAGCTAATCACGGCTGCCATAAGCTGACTATCGCCACCCAAAACCTTAGTTAAAATGTATGAAGCAGAAGCCGTCGGTAGCGCAAAGAAAATAACTAAAATTTGAGTTTGCAAGCTTGGTAAACCAAACCACGTACAGACCGCGTAAGCCAAAGCAGGTACTGCTAAAAGTCGTGCAAACGTGTCTGCTGCTAACACCACAATGTCTTTTTTAATTTGCATAAACTGCAAAGCTACGCCAACACATAACAAACCTAGTGGCAAACTCGACACTGAAAAAAGCTTAATAAACTGAGTAAAGCCTTCCCAAATCGGGATTTGAAGTGCATTGACCGCTGCCCCAACCACACACGATGCAATTAACGGATTTTTAAGGAGTGCAATTAAAACAGGTTTAATTGCCATGTGTTCTTTAGAGGTTAAAGCAAGCACCGAAATAACGTTTACCAGTGGAATACAAAGCGCCAATAAAATTGCCAGTATTGCCATTCCTTCACTTTTAAAAAGCGAAGTGACTAAAGCCAAACCAATATAGGTATTAAAGCGAACCATACTTTGTACATGCACACCAAAACGTGCAGGCGGTATGTGCCAAAACATTCGAAGTATGTATAAAAAGGCAGTCACGGCTAAAACCACAATCAACATCGCAATAATGGCTGTACTCAAGCTTTGTAAATCAATTTTTGCGGTCGATAACGTACTAAAAAGCAGAGCAGGAAATAAAATATAATAATTGAGCTTCTCTGCCCCAGCCCAAAACTCATCGCTAAAAAAACGATATTTTTTAAACAGGTATCCCGATGCAATTAATGCTACTAAAGGAAATAGAGATAAAACAATGCTATTCATTTCTTTACTCGAGTTTTGTGGAAGTTTGCTGTTTTTGGCAATGACCTTGGCTTACTCATATATTAAAGATAATGAAAACTCATGATAAAATGAGTTTTTACTCATAACAAATACAACATGACATTTACCCAGCTTGGAATTTTCGCACTCATTGCTGAACTAAAAAGCTTTACAGCTACAGCAGAAAAGCTGGGAATTTCACAGTCGGCTGTTTCTCATGCGCTTAAATCATTAGAACAACAATGGGGCATTAACCTCATTTCAAGAAATCAAAGTGATATTGAACTCACCACGACAGGTCAGCAGTTATTGACTCATGTAAAAGAGCTATTGAGTATTTCCGATACTTTAGAAAAAGAAGTGGCTGCAATTCATGGTTTAAATGAAGGGACATTACGTATTGGGTCTTTTGGAGCTTCATCATCTATTTATCTATTGCCTGAAATTTTAGAAAGCTTTCGGCAGCGCTACCCTAAAATCGAAATTTATATCGATGAAGGTGAGGATAAAGAAGTTGCTCAATGGTTACTAGAACGGCGCATAGAAGTTGGTTTTTTGATTATGCCAGATGAGCGTTTTGATACTTTCCCATTAATTGAAGATCGTTTTGTTGCCTTAATTCCCAGTAGTTACCCGCTCGCGCAGCAACTCTATATTGATCCAACACAGCTAGAAAACTGCCCTTTCATCATGACAATGGCAGGTAGTAGACATCAGGTCGAATTAATTTTAAAAAACTTTAACGTCAAACCAGATGTCAAATTTTATGTGTCACAAATTCTAAGTATCGTCAGCATGGTGCATAACCAACTAGGGGTTTCAATTGTATCGGACATGGTGATTACCAAAGAGTTACTCTCACTCTATCCAAACGTAGTCAAACGCCCTTTTAAACCGAACCTTAAACGTTCTATTGGACTCGCAGTCAAAAATAAAAAGCATATGAGTCCAGCTGTGAAAGCATTTATTGAAGTTGCTCAGGAAGTTTGGTCGGATCATTAGTTCAAATACAAATAACTCTTTTAAATTTTAATAACGAACTTTTTTAGGTCGATTTATGAGCGTATTAGATGACTTGTAACGTAAAAAGCGCCATAACTGCCCTATCTTAACCAAATCAACGCACCATTTATCGCCAAAAACCACTTATTCAATCTAAATTGGTGCACTTATTGCATATTCACTTTTATGCAATTGAGTTTGTTTCGACAAACTTAGGTTTTTAGATTCCTTAAATCTATTTTGGTGCAATTTATAGACTCAGATTTGTTCCAAAATGGAATTTAGCACTTTTTTCGAGCATGCTATGCAAAATGTAGATCTATTTTTCTTATTACTTGGTGCTGTTTTGGTTCTTGCCATGCACGCAGGTTTTGCATTCTTGGAACTTGGTACGGTTCGCCATAAAAATCAGGTGAACGCACTGAGTAAAATTCTGACTGACTTTGCCCTCTCTGCAATCGCATATTTCTTTGTTGGCTACTACATTTCTTATGGTCAGCACTTCTTCCATGATGGCACAAGCCTCGCAAGTGATCATGGCTACAACCTCATGCGTTGCTTCTTTTTACTCACTTTTGCTGCGGCTATTCCTGCCATTATTTCGGGTGGTATCGCTGAGCGTGCAAAAATGCGTTCACAAGCAATTGCAACACTTGCTTTAGTTGCACTGGTATATCCTTTTTTTGAAGGCATGGTCTGGAATGGCAACTACGGTCTGCAAAAGTGGTTAGAAGCAACCTTTGGTGCAGCTTTCCATGACTTTGCCGGTTCAGTCGTGGTGCATGCGATGGGCGGTTGGATTGCACTTGCTGCAGTTATTTTATTAGGGGCACGTTCTGGTCGTTATAAGAAAGATGGCCGTGTAAGTGCTCACCCGCCGTCTTCTATTCCATTTTTGGCACTCGGTTCATGGATTTTAATTGTTGGCTGGTTTGGCTTTAATGTCATGAGTGCTCAACGACTTGATGCTATTTCTGGTCTAGTTGCCATTAACTCACTCATGGCAATGGTCGGTGGAACGATTACAGCAAATGCGATTGGAAAAAATGACCCCGGTTTCTTGCACAACGGCCCACTTGCTGGCTTAGTCGCAATCTGTGCGGGTTCTGACATTGTTCATCCGATCAGCGCCCTTGTTATTGGTGGAGCAGCTGGTGCAATGTTTGTATATCTATTTACCTACACACAAAACAAGCTCAAAATTGATGATGTATTAGGTGTATGGCCATTACATGGCGTATGTGGTGCATTCGGTGGTATTGCAGTGGGTCTATTTGGTCAAAAGTGGCTTGGTGGTTTAGGCGGTGTATCTTTTGCTTCACAGCTCATTGGTACATTACTCGCTATTGCCATTGCACTCGCTGGCGGCTTTATTGTTTACGGCTTACTTAAAGCAACCATTGGCATACGTTTATCTCAAGAAGATGAGTTCCGTGGTGCAGATTTGTCTATTCATAAGATTTCTGCAAATTCTGAAGAAGGTATGTTCTAATTCAATGCTTGATAAGTAGGATCAAAACGTCCTGCTTATCATTACTTTTAAAAGTCATCACGCACCCAAATTGATAAAAAACATTAAATATTCTCTATAAATAATATATACATCTGAATTATCGAAAATATTTCTAAAACTTAACGTCAATTAAGCATTAAATTTTGTTTAGTTTAAGAACAATTTAAGTTTTATTTTATGTAATGCCTTCAACTCACATTCAAATTGATGTTGCATCGTAATGAATCAACAAAAACAATTTTTTCAACTTCAGCTTATTTTTCTTACCCTTAGTTTTTTTATACTTTTATTTATATTTCCAGTGGGTGGGAAAATTGATATGTATTTCATCCAACCTTGGATGGATTCAACAGGTCATTTTTTTAATCGGGACAATTGGTACCTTGTCAGGGTTAACCATGAAATCGTAAAACAAATCATCACCACTGTTTATGTCATATTTCTAGGTTTGTGGATTGCATCATTCAAAGTAGAAAAATTGAAGCTTTATCGCTGGCAATATGGCTATATGTTTTTTGTGAGTATGATTGGTAGCGGGATAGTTGGCCTATTAAAATCACAATCTGCTCATGCTTGTCCTTGGAATATGGTTCATCCGACTGCTTTAAGTTATGTGTGGGATTTTACTGCTACCCACGGTCATTGCTTTCCGGGTGGTCATGCAAGCGCAGGCTTTATTTTAATGACAGGCTTTTTTGTTTATCGCCTTGAACAACCTAAACGTGCTTATTTTTATCTCATTGCTGGCATTATTTTAGGCTTTCTGATGGGCTGGGGACAAATGATGCGTGGCGCCCATTTTCTTAGCCACAATTTATGGACAGGTTGGGTCGTTTGGGCAGTGAATATCTTATTTTATAGGATTTGTATTCACCGCTTTGAGTTTGAAAAACGAATCAAACAAGAGCTTACTTAAATCAAGCTCTTGTTTCATGAATATGTAGAATTTTAGGCAGTTTAACCAAAACAGAAAGTCCGCCAAGCTCTAAACTTCGATCTAGTGTCAAAGTTCCACCTAAACGCTGAGTCGCTCGGTCAACAATGGATAAACCTAAGCCACTGCCCACTTCAAGGTGGTGGTGTACCCGATAAAAACGTTTTAAGACTTTATCATAATGTTCAGGGTCAATACCTGCACCGCTATCTTCAATTTGTATACATGCATCGCCATCTGTAGCATTAAAAACTGAAATATTAATCATTCCTTCATGAGGCGTGTATTTGATTGCATTATCAATTAAATTAAAAATAATTGAGTGTACTGTTGGCTCAATACTCTGCATTTCAATAGGTTCGTTACGAACAAATCCTAGGTCAATATCTTTTTGCATAGCTAAATTAACCAGCTGTTCAACACAATTTAAAGCGACATCATTCAGTTGAAAAGTTCTAGTCGGTTCAATCACACTTAAAGAGACATCTTGCTTAGCCAAAGCTAAAAGCTGTGTGACTAAATGCTGAATACGTGCTAATCCTTTACTCAAGTTTTGCAGTGCTTCATGCTCAGGAAATTGACTAATTAGAATTTTAGTTTGTAAGTTTAAAGCTGTGACAGGTGTTCGTAATTCATGAGCAGCATCGGCAATAAACTGTTTTTGCTCATTTTGAGCTTTAGAAATACGTTCAAACAGACGGTTCATTTCATCAATGGTCGGCAATAACTCTTGAGGATAGTCTAAAACTTCAATTGGCGTTAATTCTTCCGAATCGCGATCCTTCAACTCATTTTTAAAGTCATCTATCGGCTTTAAGCCTCGGCCAATAATTGCAGCTAAAGCAAAAATCGCAAAGGGCAAAATAATTAAATAGGGAATGAACATACTTCCTGCGAGTTCCCAAGCAAAAGCCTCACGAACTCGTTCTTGTTGACTGACCTGAATCTGGTAATCTTTTAAAGGCAAAACATAAGTTCTCACTACACCTTGGCTAGTTTTATGTGAGTAAAAACCCGCTTGTGTAACTGGTGCAACCAACAGATGTAAATGATGAGATAAATGGGCCTGATCTTTATAAGCCCAAATGTCTACAAATAGATCTTCTTCATGGTAAGTTTTGTGAAAATCGAACTTACTACTTACTGTTCTTAAAGGATACTCAGCTGTCCGCTCTGCTAGATACTTCATCTGAGTATCTAAAATTTCATCAACTTCTTGAAGTGCAACCTTATAGGCACTAAAAATTAATATACAACCTAAGATGACACTGAAAATTGAGGTGCCCCAGATCAGTCGTTTCTTTAATGAGTAATGCACTATGATGAAGTTCCAAAATTTAAGTTACGATTGCCCTAAACGGTAACCCAGCCCTCGAATAGTTCGAATAAAATCTTTTCCAAGTTTAGCTCTCAAGTGATGCACATATACTTCAATCGTATTACTGGTCACTTCACTATCGAAATCATATAACTTATCTTCAAGATTTGCTTTAGAAAAGATTTTATTTGGATGGCTCATTAAAGGAATAAGAATCGCCCATTCACGATTCGATAAATCAATCCGTTGACCTTTAAAGGTTGCAATATGTTGTTCAACATTTAAAACTAGATCGCCACTTTGTAAAAGTTGCTCATGATTCGCAAGCTGAGCTTCTACCCCACTACGGCGCAATAGTGCATGAATACGGGCAAGTAACTCATCGAACTCGTATGGTTTAATTAAGTAATCATCTGCACCGTGGTTTAATCCATCCACGCGGTTTTGCAACTGGTCTCGTGCCGAAATGATTAAAACTGGAGTGACAGCTCTTTGACGGATTTGCTTTAAGACCTGCATGCCATCCATCATAGGCAAACCTAAGTCTAATAAAATAATATCAAACTTATTTTTGGCCAATTGAGCCAGACCATCCAAGCCATTATTGACCCACTCCACCTCAAATTGATGATATTGCAGCAACGTTATTGTTGACTCAGCAATCATAAAATCATCTTCAATCATCAAGATTTTTGTCATGTTCTAGGCTCGCTTTAATTCACATGGGCACATGAGTGCAACATGTCCAGTTGAGGGTTAATGACCTGAGTTTTTACATCCAGCATACTTAACAAACTTGGGAATAAATTATCCTGACTTAACTTTTGTTTAGTTTGTTGTCCTAAACAACTCACTTGCGCAAGATTGTGCTGTTTCCAACCTTCAGAGAACCACATAATCATTGGTACATGTGTTTGTTGAGTCGGTGCAATTGCATAAGGTGACCCATGCAAATACATACCATGTTCGCCAGTTGATTCGCCATGATCAGATAAATACCATAAACCTGTTTGATATTTCGATACTTCTTTTAAATTATTAATCATCTGACTTAATACATGATCTGTATATACGATTGAATTATCGTAGCTATTTACTAATTCAGTTGGAGAACAACCTTGTATCGCATTAGTATCGCAAGTCGGTTTAAACTTTTGATATTCCGCAGGCGCACGCTTGTAATAAGCTGGACCATGACTGCCGACTTGATGTAAAACAATTAAACGTGGACGCGTGTCTTCTTTAGGAATAGTAGCTAAATATTCATTTAAGCTATCAATTAAAATATCATCAAAGCATTCGCCCTCTTTACACCATTTTTGCTTTAACTTATCTGATATTTGATATTGCTCAACACGATCACAAGCCCCTTTACAACCAGAATTATTATCAATCCAAGTGACTTGGTAACCAGCACGCTTTGCAATGTCCAATAGACCTTCACGATGACTTGCTAATTGCTCATCATAATCAACACGTGGCATGCCAGAGAACATGCATGGAACCGAAACAGCAGTTGCTGTACCACATGAACTTACCTGAGAAAAATTTAAAATATCTTGTTTAGAAAGCTCTGGATTCGTATTTTTGGCATAACCATTAAGTGAAAAACTTTCAGCACGAGCTGTCTCTCCAACAACAAGCACCATTAATTTAGGCAGGTTCTTTTGCACTGCCTGAACTTGATGAGCATCTTCACCATATTTCACAAGAGGAAGATTTTTCTTAGGTGCCTTTTTATGATAATAAGACATCAAAGAAGAAATGGTGTTTTGAGGAGAGATCATGCCTTTCAAATCACGATGTTCACGAAAAATAGCTGCAAAATCCACATAATATGTAAAAAGCAAAATACCGACAATTGCAAAAGAAGCGACAATTGAGCCCACTTTTTTCAACAATAAATGAGATACTTTTTCTTTTTTAATCTTTACCTGAGTAATCAAAAAAATAGGTAAAACAACAAAGAAAATGGTCCAAAGACCAAACCGTAGGGAAACTAAATCAGAAACTTCAGATACATCTGTTTGTATCATATTTTGAATCTGATCAGGCGATATGATTACACCTAAAGTATTTACAAAATAAGAGCTAAAACCGCCAATAAAAACCAGCAAAATTGCAAAAAATTTGGCTGTCCATTTCCAGTTTAAAATTTGTAAAAGCGCATAATAAGCAGCAACAACAATAATCACTGTAGCAGCTAAAAATAGAATAGCCTTTACTCCAAAATATGGAGTTAAAAGATGTACTTTGTTATAAAAACCAATATTTAAAACTGCACCTAACCAAATGGCTATAATGAAATTAAACATAAACAGTGAAATCTGTTTATTTTTTAAGGTAGAAAAAAAATTCAGCATCTTGGGGGAACTACAATCTTTTTATGATGCTTTACTGTAGAAATTGAAACTTAAAAATGACTTAAATAAAAAATAATCTAATACATAAATCTTAAAAAATACTTATTTCAAAATTTTTTCTAACAAAAAGACGAGGTTAAATGTAACCTCGTCTTTTTTGATTTTTAACTAAATATTGTTCTTAGAAACTATATTTAGCCATTAAACCAACACGGTTATCTTTGTAGTCATCACCGGCAAAGGTTTCACGTTTACCATTGACATATTCAATACCCAAGTCAATTGGTTTAACTGGTGTATAAATCACGTTAAGCCATGCTTGTTGAACTTTTTCATTACCAGCTGTATATGCTTTTGCGTAATCAGTACCATCATCAGCGAACTGAGCGCCATACGCTAAAGTAGCACGTAAGTTAGGTAAAATCTTATAAGTTCCACCTACTTGCACTGCTACAAATTCATTTTGTTCAATATTATCATTAACTAAAGTATAAGCAGAATTACTACCATACAAGTAGTTGCTGTTACCTACAACATAAGATGCATCAGCAAACAATTTTAAAGGATCTGATACTTTAAAGTCGGTACCCGCAGCAATACCCCAACCAGTTTTATCATCACCAGCTCCAGATTTGTAATTTTCAACAAAAGCACGTGCTGAAGCAGAACCATTACCACCTGCATAGCCTTGAGTAACTTTAGCTGTTAACACAGGTAATCTGTATTTAATTGAATCACCTGTTGCTGAACTATTACCTTCTTCTGCTGAAACAAATAACTGCGTTGCAGGAGCTAGTTTATAATTGTAACGTACTTGTGGAATACGAGTTGTACCCCCACCAATGTTCGTCGAGAAGTCGATCATTTCTGGCGCATGGCTAGACAAGAAGTTAGACGTTGTTTGACCAAATAACCAGTTGTTATAAGTTAAGTAAGCATGACGAATACGTACGTTCTCAGATTTATCGTTGTCGCTACTTGCAAAGTCTAATTCAATTTTACCGCCTACTTTTGCACCACTTACAGGGGCTGTAAAATCTAAACCAAGGCGTGTGGTTTTAGCAGTCGCACGTAATTTATCTTGTGTTTTACCGTTGGATTTACTTACATCACCGAAGTCGTTATCCGCACCTTCAATAATATAGTTAGCGTCGCCACGAACAAAACCATATAGGTTCACATCAGCGCCAGCTTTAGATTTAAATCCTGCTAACGGCGAAACTGGTGCAGCAACAGGTTGTGCCTTAACTTCAGCGAGTTGAACTTGCTGTTGTTGTTGTACTTGCTGTTGTTGTTGCTGTACTTGGCTTTGTTGTTGAATTAAAGCTTTTAAAGCTTCAACTTCTTTACGAAGCTGTTGAATTTCCGCTTTATCGGAAGTTGCAGCATGTGCCCCACTCATCATTAAAGCTGTAACTGTAAGAGCTAAACTTTTAACAACGAAAGATTTACGATTAAGGAATAGATCCATCAAAAACTCCAAAAAATATATTTTATGTTGCCTATCCATGCCAAGTTGATTTACGCCATTAAATTAGGGGGCTAAAAAATCAACTCTCCTCCACTTTGGTTACATTAATTTTATTACCGCAACCAAAACCAATTTCAACGTTATGCAAGACCAAAACCAATAATCAAAGACATAAAAAACATACTTTGACTTACAGATTTTTACCTTAACTTCATGTTGTAACGAATCCTACACAACTCTCTTATCTTATAGAATGATTAAATCGTTATTTCATTATTCTTTTTTAGACTTTAGGCTAATATCCAATCTACTTGAACATTTTTCTACCCATTTTAATTGATTCACATGATTTTTCTTGTTAACGAAATCCATTTTTACTCCTGTTAGCTTCCATTTGCTACTCAAACAAGATGGCACAATTAATAGAGCATTTAAATAGCTAAAAACATACATTTTTAAAAACATAGACAAAAGTAGTAGATAATGACTAGATCACTCCTTAATCGATATTAAATTTCTTTATTTCATTTAGTTAACATTATTTTTCTTGTAGTTTTACATGTTTCCAAAGAGAAATAGGAAGCAAAGTAACAGTGCCAATAATGACAATAGCTATCAAATAATGGAAATAACCAAATACATCTCCAAGCACACCACTGAAACTATAAAGGACACCACTGACAGTCGCCATGACTGAAACCTGAAAGGTAAAGTCTGTACCCGCATATTCTTTTCGACTGTAATGCATGACTAAGGTCAACATCACCACCAGTAACATTGCCGAGAATGCATCTTCTAAAGCATTTATGATGTACACAATCCAGACATTTAACTGAATTTTCTGTTCGTATGCGTAAGCTAAATAGGTATAAGCCGCTAAGCTCATAATTTTAAATACCGAGAAAACAATTAATGCTGTTGGTCTTGAAAAGTATTTAAGCACTCCGCCTGCTATGGCTGCACCCATTAATGCAGCAACCGCCCCAAGCATCGTGATATACACGCCAATTTGGGTAAAGCTTAATCCCAGATCAACCATTAAAGGTTTGAGTAATGGTCCAGCAAAGCCATCTGCAACTTTAAAAGTGATTAATACCAATAGCCAAGCGCGAAGTTCTTTATTTTGAGTGAAATACCTCAAGTAAGCTTTAACCTGAGTCAAAAGTTTTTGTGAATTACCTTGGATAGGAAGATGTATTGAATGTGCCGGTTCATTAAAAAATAAAATGGGTAATGTGTTTAAAAAGACCAAAGCAGCTAATAGTAAAAAGGTGGGTTGCCATGTCAACCAGTCTAAACACCAGAGTACGGCACCTCCTCCGACAATAAAACCTAGTCGTGAACCAACGACCTGAAATGTATTTCCCCAATGTTGCTGGTCATGCTGTAACAAATTGACGGCCAAAGCATCGGTCGCAATATCTTGCGTTGCTCCAGTTAGGTTCATTAAAAGAAGTGAAATAAAGAAGGCAAATAGATAGATGGGCTGGTCTAAAGCTTGAATGGGGAAAAAAGACAAAATGCAAAGTACAGCCACAGTCAAAAACTGCGTAGGTAAAATCCAGCTACGATAATGTCCTAAACGGGAAAGTGCATGGCGATCGACCCACGGTGCCCAAAATATCTTAATCGACCATGGCAGCATTAATAAACCAAAACCACCAATGTGAGCCAGTGAAACACCTTGCGCTCTTAAAATGACGGGTAATGCATGGGTCATAAACCCTACAGGCAAACCTTGTGCCCAATATAAGGAAAAGAGCAAAAGATAAAGATTTTGCTGCCGAAACATATATACCTACTTTTTATTTCTTTAATGAGGAATAACATCAAATATCATGTTGTTCTTACATTTTGCCAATGAAGCATATATTTCAAAAGATTAAGATTAAACAAGGACAAGTTAAAATTTAAAAAAATATGGATCAACATTTCCCTAATTTACCTGATTTGGTACCCCAACGTGGTACTGCTTTAAGCCGAGCACTATTTAAAAAACTTTTTTTAGCGCAAGGTTGGACAATTGAAGGCGAAGTTCCGAATTTTCCAAAAGCAGTCGCGATTATTTCACCTCATACTTCAAATATTGATGGATGGTATGGGTTTCTCGCTATTTTCGGATTAGGCATTCAAATTACAGTATTAGGTAAAGATGCTCTATTTAAACCGCCATTTAAACGAGCTTTAGATTGGGCTGGAGTCATTTCTGTTAAACGTGATACAGCAAATGGACTGACTGAACAAGTTGTTGCCACGATTCAAAAATATGACAAAATCTGGATTGGGATGGCACCCGAAGGCACACGTAAAAAAGCAAAAAAAATGAAAAGTGGTTTTTATCATATTGCTGCAAAGGCCAATATTCCTATTGTCATGTTTTCTTTTGATTATGACCGTAAAACGATTCACTGCTTAGGCCATTTGGACCCAAGTGGAAATTATGATGAAGATCTACAAAAGATTTTTGATCGCTATGAAGGGAAAATCTCCCCCAAAAACCGTAATTGGCTTGCGGAACCTTTACAAAATCTAGTGAAAAAAACCTAGCAAAAATTGAGCGAATCTGGTCTTATGGCCCTTCTTAATTTATCTCGACATAGATTATTTTTAAAGATGAAAATTGCTCAATTTGCCACTATTGGATTTATCTCTCTAGCACTCTTTGGCTGTGATAAATTTAGCAAAACACCAACGCCGACTACCTCAATTAAAGCCCGTGAACCTGTAATTGCGCTTGCTTTAGGTGGCGGTGGAGCAAAAGGATTTTCACATATTGGTGTGATCAAGGTTTTAGAGTCTCATGGAATTAAGCCTAAAATTGTAACGGGTACCAGCGCTGGTAGCTTTGTTGGAAGTATCTACGCGAGTGGACAAACACCTTATCAATTGCAAAGTCTGGCTTTGAAATTACAAGAGTCTGATATCCGTGATTTAACGCTTAACCGTCAAGGCATTATTCTCGGACAAAAGTTACAGGACTACGTTAACCGTAATGTAGGCAATAAACCGATTGAGAAGTTCCCAATCCGTTTTGCGGCAGTTGCAACTCGTCTTGATAATGGTCAAAAGGCAGACTTTATTAAGGGTAATGCAGGCCAAGCAGTACGTGCCTCTTGCAGTATTCCAAATGTATTTGTTCCAGCCACAATCGGCAATCAAAAATACATAGATGGCGGCTTAGTTAGCCCAATTCCTGTTAAAACAGCTCGCGATATGGGTGCCGATATTGTGATTGCAGTTGATATTTCTGCGCGTCCAGTAGGTAATCGCCCAGCTAATATGTGGGGATTGCTGGATCAAACCATTAATATTATGGGTCAACAAAGTATTAATGAAGAACTTAAGCAAGCCAATGTGGTTATTCAACCTAAAGTCGGCCATTTAGGTACGCTTGACTTAAAATCAAGTAATCAAGCAATTTTAGAAGGTGAAAAAGCTGCTCAAGCTCAAATTCGCCAAATTGAAGGTGCAATTGCAAACTTCAAAAAATCTCCAGCAGCATTTAAGCCAGCACCACGCTCTAAATTCTAATTGGGGGTGGTTTTTTTCTATCCACATTTCCCATCATCTGCTACAGTGGTAAAAGTGATATTGAGTCACTTTTACTCACATAAATATATATAAAAGAGCAGATCTATGGAGTTTGTTGTACAACCTTGGCATTGGTTTGTATTGGGTATCTTACTTATTCTTTCTGAACTAATCCTCCCTGCCTTTGCTGCACTCTGGTTTGGTATTGCCGCCATTATGGTGTGCATTCTCTATTGGTTATTTCCAGATATTAGCCTCACAACACAAATTGTATTGTGGATAATACTATCAGTGCTATGCACAATTCTTTGGTTCAAATTTATTAAACCCTTATCAATTGATAAAACGAAAGCGGGATTACCCCGTGAAGCAACGATTGGTCAAGTTGGAATGGTGATCCAAACTGGTCTAGACCATGATCAAATTATTGTTCGTTTTCCAATGCCTATTCTAGGGGCCGATGAGTGGAATTGTCGAAGCACCACTCCTGTTAAAGTGGGCGATCGAGTTAGAGTTATTGACATTTCGGGTAATGACTTAATTGTTCAAACCCACAGTACTTCATAAACATTAAAGATAAAGAGAGGGTATTTTCATGCCAGTCGGTACTATTATTGTTTTAGCCTTTTTGGCTTTTGTTGCTGTTACCATTTTTAAAGGGGTCCGTATTGTTCCTCAGGGCTATAAATGGATTGTTCAGCGTTTAGGTAAATATCACACCACCCTTAATCCGGGGCTTAATTTTGTGATTCCATATATCGATGACGTGGCTTATAAAATTACCACGAAAGACATTGTGCTAGATATTCCATCACAAGAAGTGATTACACGTGATAACGCTGTATTGCTTATGAATGCTGTAGCATATATTAATTTAACCACACCAGAAAAAGCGGTTTACGGTATTGAAAACTATACATGGGCCATTCAAAACCTAGTACAGACCTCACTGCGTTCTATTGTGGGTGAAATGGACCTAGATGATGCATTGTCTTCGCGTGATCATATTAAAGCCAAGTTAAAAGCTGCTATTTCTGATGATATTTCAGATTGGGGGATTACCTTAAAAACAGTCGAAATTCAGGACATCCAACCTTCTCATACCATGCAAGCTGCTATGGAAGAACAGGCTGCTGCAGAACGTCAACGTCGTGCAGCTGTTACTAAAGCAGATGGTGAAAAACAGGCTGCTATTTTAAGTGCGGAAGGTCGTTTAGAAGCATCACGTCGTGACGCAGAGGCTCAAGTTGTTTTAGCTGAAGCATCTCAAAAAGCGATTTCAATGGTGACCAGTGCAGTTGGCGATAAAGAGATTCCGGTTGCTTACCTTTTAGGTGAACAATACGTCAAAGCAATGCAAGAGTTAGCGAAATCAAGTAATGCTAAAACAGTGGTTTTACCTGCCGATGTCTTGAATACAATTCGTGGCATTATGGGAAAGCATAATTAGTTTAATGACTTCAAATAAGTAATCGAAATCAAAACGGTGACGATCATGTCGCCGTTTTTTATATCTTATATTATTGGTTTTTTAATCTTTTCTGATCTTTCAACGGTAGCTTCTTTACAACCAAATCATAAGAATCATGAATTAAGTCTTGAAGTAAATCGCTTGTTAAATTCGTATGCGGTGTAATCGAAATCCAGTGTTTTTTATTCATGTGATAACCTGGAATAATAAATGAATAAAGCTCCTGATATTCCTGACTTTTATAAGGATCACATTTGACATTAATCATTTTGACGCCTGCCACTTCCGTTGTCAGCATGAATATTTTTTCTAAGATTTTAAAAACTTCATAATCTGGCCCAAATGGGTGGGTCTGTTGGCTAAATGGAAGATTACGTGCAATTTCAATTGCTTTTTGATGGAGTTGTTCACCATTCATTTTGTTCTCCCTTATTCATTTCTCATGAATAGAAGTTATGAATATTGATTTAATATTATTAGTTCGTACGCGCTAAAAGGAATTGTGAGATATCAACTAATTCTTTTGCATTATCACCAAAATGAGCTAAAGCCTCAAAAGCTTGATCATGCAATTCTTTGGCATAAATCTGTGCTTGCTCAAGCCCCATTAAAGCTGGGTATGTCGATTTTTGAACTTGCTCATCCTTACCCGCAGTTTTACCCAAAGCTTCAGTACTCGAAGTAATATCGAGAATATCGTCTAATACTTGAAAAGCCAGTCCAATGGTCTGCCCATATTGGCGCAATTTTGGAATTGCTTGATCTGTTCCAGAGAAAATAGTCACTGCACCCATCATAATTGCAGCCTGAATAAGCGCACCAGTTTTATTACGATGGATATTTTCAAGTTCGTCTTGAGTAATTTGCTTGCCTTCAGATTGTAAATCTAAAACCTGTCCAGAGACCATTTTAGAAGTAGCTGTAGCTAAAATCTGAATTTGTTTTAATACAATTGCAGCATCGGTTCCCTGCCCTTGCTCATCGAACAAACGGCTACCTAAAACCTCAAAAGCCATTGATTGTAATATGTCACCTGCAAGTAAAGCAGTATCTTCGCCAAATGCAACATGACACGTTGGCTGACCACGACGCAGTAAATCATTATCCATACAAGGCAAGTCATCGTGCGCTAGCGAATAACAATGAATTAACTCTACAGCAACCGCCGCACGGCGAGCCGCAGCAAAATTTGGATTTGGCTGTAAAGAAGCAGTGGCATAACACAAAGCTGGACGCACACGTTTTCCACCAAGCATGACTGCATGATGTACTGCACTTTTTAAAGGCTCTGGAATTGAGAACGCGGCCAGTGTCGTCAATAAATCTTGTTGAATACGTTGTTGAGCTTGTTTTAAAACATCCGCATTAACTTGAGAGAGTGATGACACAGTCGCCTCGATAAAATCAGTAGAGAAATTTTATTGAATGTAATGAAGCATTCATGCGTTACATCATACACGATTCACTGTGAAAAGTGGTTGATGAGTTTTAGAAGGCAAACGTAAAAAAGCCTCTACAAAATTGAGAGGCTTTTTATTTAAATGAAGTTTAGAAACTATCACCCGGCACTCGAACCCAACCCTCCATCAAGACTCGTGCACTACGGCTCATAATGGCTTTTTTAACAACCCATTGATCATTAATAAGTTCCGCTTGAGCACCAACACGTAATGTTCCAGATGGATGACCGAAACGTACCGCTTCACGTTCGCCACCGCCCGCAGCTAAATTTACTAAAGTACCCGGAATAGCGGCTGCCGTACCAATCGCAACGGCTGCTGTTCCCATCATCGCATGGTGTAATTTACCCATCGACAAAGCACGAACCAGTAAATCGACATCATTCTCTGAAACTGACTTACCACTTGAAGCGGTATAGTTTCTAGGTTTAGAAACAAAAGCAATTTTTGGTGTGTGCTGACGCGCACCTGCTTCTGAAATATCTTTAATTAAACCCATCTGTACCGCGCCATAGGCACGGATTTTTTCAAAACGTGCTAGTGCAGTTGCATCACTATTAATATGATCTTGTAATTCTGTACCTTGGTAACCCAAATCTTCCGCATTTAAGAAAATGGTTGGAATTCCAGCATTAATAAAAGTTGCTTCAAAACGACCAATCTCAGGAACATCTAATTGGTCAACAACATTCCCTGTCGGGAACATATCGCCGCCTTCTTCACCATCATCGGCCGGATCTAAAAACTCAATTTGAACTTCAGCGGCAGGGAAAGTTACTCCATCAAGCTCAAAATCACCTGTTTCTTGAACTTGACCATTGGTTATTGGCACATGCGCAATAATGGTTTTTTGAATATTTTTTTGCCAAATTCGAACAGTACATAAGCCATTTTCTGGAATACGATCTGCATCTACTAAACCATTTGAAATAGCAAACGAGCCAACCGCAGCAGTTAAATTACCGCAGTTACCACTCCAGTCTACAAAAGCCTGATCAATTGAAACCTGACCAAATAAATAATCAACATCATGATCTGGCTGAGAACTTTTAGCGAGAATAACTGTTTTACTGGTACTCGAAGTGGCTCCGCCCATTCCATCAATTTGTTTTCCATAAGGGTCTGGGCTACCAATAACTCGTAGTAAGAGTTGATCTCTTGCTTGTCCTGCAACTTGGGCTTTTTCAGGCAAATCATCAAGCTTAAAAAAGACGCCTTTACTGGTTCCACCACGCATATAAGTTGCTGGAATTTTAATTTGCGGTACTGAGCTCATATCAACTGTTATCCTTACTATTATGTTCTTCTATATCAAAACAAGCATTCTTGTTTACCCTTCTCTGCATCTTAAATTGTTTTAAGGCCAAGAGATAGCGATCCGCTTTATACATCAATCGTATTGACGCGAGCATATTTTGAGAATTTAGCAATATGCTTGCAATGACTTAATCTAAGCAAAATCTATGAAAAAAAGTCTATATGAAATTATATTTTTTAGCGCACTTTTCACTCTATATTGAAATATTAAAAGTAAACCAATGATTTTAAATATATTTTAATATTACTTTTCAGTCACAGCTTATTAATTTGTAGTCTAGGCTAAAATAACTCCATCTATTAGAATAATTTACTTATTCATTGTGAGTGAAGACCTTTGACCAACGAATCTTCTACACTGCAACGAGGACTAAAAAATCGACATATCCAATTAATTGCTATGGGTGGAGCAATTGGTACTGGATTATTTTTAGGCTCGGCGCAAGTGATTCAATCTGCGGGACCATCCATTATTTTAGGATATGCCATTGGCGGCTTAATCGCGTTTTTGATTATGCGTCACTTGGGAGAAATGATTGTTGAAGAACCTGTTGCAGGATCGTTCAGCCATTTTGCGTATAAATATTGGGGGAAATTTCCCGGATTTTTAACCGGATGGAACTATTGGATACTCTACGTTCTGGTTGCGATGAGTGAGCTCACCGCGGTAGCCAAATATATTAATTATTGGTGGCCTCATATTCCAGCGTGGACTTCTGTCTTATTTTTCTTTGTCGTGATTACGGCAATTAACTTAACCAACGTCAAATTTTATGGGGAGTCCGAATTCTGGCTCGCTATTATTAAAGTTGCTGCGGTTATCTCTATGATTGTGTTTGGGCTTTATTTGCTCTTTACAGCAGATGTAGGTTCAAGCATTTCATTTAGTAACCTTTGGTCTCATGGTGGATTTTTTCCAAATGGCTTTAGTGGCCTGTTCTATATGTTGGCTTTCTTGATGTTCGCTTTTGGTGGTATTGAACTGATTGGTATGGCCGCAGCAGAAGCAAAAGATCCGAAAAAAACCATTCCAAAAGCAATTAACCAAGTTGTTTTCCGTATCTTGATTTTCTATATCGGTTCACTGGCAATCTTGCTTTCATTAGTGCCATGGAACCAGTTAGATCTGGGTGGTCTCGACAAAAGCCCATTTGTTATGATTTTTAGCCAAATGGGAATTGGTTGGGCTGCACACTTACTAAACTTTATTATTTTAACTGCTGCTCTATCTGTTTATAACAGTGGGATGTTTGCAAATAGCCGTATGCTCTACAGTCTCGCTCAACAAGGGAATGCACCAAAAGTTTTTGCAAAAACCAATAAACAGGGGGTTCCTATTCCCGCTGTTCTGCTTTCTGCTTTACTAATCTTTGGTTGTGTTCTTTTGAATTACTTTGTACCTGAAGATGCTCTTGGACATCTTATGTACGTTGTGGTTGGTGCACTTGTTCTAAACTGGGCAATGATATCAATTACACATTTGAAGTATAGACGCTTTGTTAAACACGCGAATATTAAGACATCTTTTCCAGCGTTATGGTCACCTTTTAGTAATTACTTAGTTTTAGCGTTTATTGCTGTGGTTCTCTATATTATGTGGACTCAAGGTTTCAAAGAGTCAGTCATGATGATCCCTATTTGGATTACAGCAATGCTCGTACTTTTTGACTATTTAAATCCTAAAAAACTAGATTCCATTGAGAATCCAGAAGAATAAATAAATCTAAAAAGCCATTGTCTAGACAATGGCTTTTTTATTCATCATCAGATAATTAAGCGCTATAAAAATTAAAATCTCTTCGACAATAAAACTAGACGTTATGCATATTTATACTGACGCGGACAGTAAGCTCGGTCAATTTCTGGTGAACGTAATTGCTGATGCTTGGTTTTACGCCCTGCCATACGTTTACGCCAAAGTTTAAAACTATTAGTTTTCAGGTTGTATCTCATTAAACGAATAACTTCGCTTTCACTTAAACCATATTCTCGCTCAATTGCTTCAAATGGAGTCCGATCTTCCCATGCCATTTCAATAATTCTAGATAAGTCCTGTTCAGCAGTTTTTTTCATGTTATGCCCTTTTGAATTATACGGTAGCAAAATCTGATTTTTAACAAACAACTCTCTGGTAATAACGCTATCTACCCGATTGCTTGCTTGAATCTTTTCATCTTTTGCTTCAGATCATAGAAAGATCAACATGAAGTTTTTGTGATTTTTTAACTTTCTAAGCTGTAATTTTTTACAAGGCATAAGTGATTGTGAAACCATTGAGTGGCTCAACTTTATCTTTATTACCCACTATGGCAAAAGTTTTAATACTTAAAACATGAAAAAGCCATTGCCTTAGCAATAGCTTTTTTGTTTATAATCATAAAATTATGCGCCCTTAGCTTAACTGGATAGAGCAGTTGCCTCCTAAGCGACCGACGTGGGTTCGAGTCCCGCAGGGCGCACATATTTCATAACTCAATCCTTCACTTCAGCCAACAATGTTTCAGCTGCAAGTTTCCCTAAATTATTAGAAGCAAGCGGACTATCACCAGTTAGTAATTTACGGTCTCTATGACATTGGCCTGTAATGCCCTTATTCAAAATTTCTACACCGAGTTTTTCAAGGTTTTCACCCACTAGCCAAGGTAAAGCTCCAGGCATATAGCCAATATCAATATTTGCTCCCTTATCTAATGAATCAGGGAATACACAAATTTGATAACCTTTAAAAATATAGTTTTCTGGCTGTTCATCTACTGCCGCAGCAAGTAATGAAGCTGGACCATGGCATAGAGTAATAATAAATTTGTCTTGTTCAACCGCCCATTTAAGGACTTTTTTTACCTCGAGGCTATGGGGGATCTTAGCTAATACGCCATGTCCACCCGGAATAAAGACAGCCGCATATGGTGAGCTTTCACCAATTACATTTTCTAAAATATCAGCCAGCTTTAATGGATTTTTTAATTTATCTGCATATTTCTGGAAGGTATCTAATACGACTTGTTCTTGCTTTGGCATCGCCCACATTTCAAGTTTGGCAGGGTTCCCTGAAAGTGTCGCAACATCAATTTCAAAGCCAGCATTATCTAAATGAAACATCGGTAAAAGCATTTCAACAGGATGATTTCCTGTAGAAAAAAATTTGCCGTTTTGCATTTGGATATAACGCTCATCGGTCGCAATCATTAAAACTTTTTTATTGCCCGTATACGGCGTTGAATAAGTCGTGCCATCGTAATCTGTTTTAGGAGCAGTATATTGGCTTAGTGAATATGGTGATGGGAAAAAGGCATTATCTTCAGCCAAATCTGGAGTAGGATTTTTATCATCAATATTTGCGGTATTCATTGTTACTATCCTTTTTCATCAATATGGAAAGAAATAATAAGGTAAGAACCAATTGTTATTTCTTACTCAATTTATAGGTGAAGTTATATAACGGGTGCAATCTGCCAATAGAATTTGGCAATTTTTATAGAGAAATAGGCAGAATATAGAATTATAAAATTCAGTTTAGGCAAACCTGTCATTCACCTAAACTTTAATGATTACAGCGTTACGCATTCATTTCTAAAACGATCTTTCCAATATGATCACCTTGTTCCATACACGCATGAGCACTTTGCACATCTGAAAAAGCATACGTTTTATAGATTTGCGGTAAACACTTATCTTGTGCCAAAAGTGGCCATACATGCTCATGCAAAGATTGTGCAATCTCTGCTTTTTCTTGGCTATTACGTGCTCGCATCGTTGAACCCGTAATTGTGGCACGTTTTAAAATCAGTTTTTGTAAATCAAATTCTTTTGCGATTCGACCACCCATAAAACCAATAATGACAAGTCGGCCATCACGTTTTAATAGATTTAAATTTTTCGTGAAATAAGAACCACCCACAATGTCCAAAATGACATCAACACCTTGATCTTGAGTATGTTTCAAAATTTCTTGCTCAAAATCTTGGGTTTTATAGTTAATTGCTGTGGTGAAACTAGAGAGTGCTTCAACTTTATCTTCACTACCAACCGTAGCAAAAGTTTTAATCCCTAAAGCGTGGCAAATCGCTAAAGCTGTGGTTCCAATACCACTTGCTCCACCATGAATCAGTGCGGTTTCATCTTTCTTTAAACGGCCAATATCAAATAGATTTGCCCAAACCGTAAAAAATGTTTCTGGAATCGCAGCAGCTTGTGTAAAAGATAAATTTTCAGGTATTGGCAATACTTGAGTTGCAGTTACCGCACAGTACTCAGCATAACCACCGCCATTTGTTAGGGCACAAACTTTCTCACCAACCTTGAATTGATCTACTTGCTCACCCACAGCAACCACAACGCCAGCAACTTCTAGTCCGGGTATTTGAGTAACACCTTTAGGCATCGGATATAAACCCATACGCTGCAATACGTCAGGACGGTTAATTCCAGCAGCCTTTACCTCAATTAAGACTTCATCTGCTTGAGGTGCTGGAAGACTAGCATCTTGAACTTTTAGAACCTCAGGTCCACCCGGAGCTGTAATTTCAATAATTTTCATGGTTGTTGGAAGGGTCATTAATATGCTCCATGTTTGATTTATATTTCAAAAATACTAATCTACGTTAAATAATTGAGGACTTGGGTGGAACTCCAAACAGTCGCTTAAATTCTCGGCTAAATTGTGAAACACTGACATAACCCACTTCATAGGCGGCTTCTGCTACACCCATTTTATTGTTCATAATCAACTCACGAGCCTTATGTAGCCGAGTAATTTTGATGTACTGTAAGGGCGAATAATTCGTCACCTTTTTAAAAGTCTGATGAAAAAGCGAGATGCTCATGCCCGCTTGTTTCGCCAATTCTTGAACCGTTAAGTTATGATAATAGTCACGCTGAATAATTTCACAAATGGTGTAAATCACGCCATTTCGACTTGCTATAGCCGATAAGCTCTCGACTAGATTACCACCTGAGGCCTGCACCACACGATAAACCAACTCTCTTTTAACTTGCTCACCTAATATAAAAGTATCTTGTTTAGAACGAAGTAAATTAAGCAATCTGAGAGCAACCTCGGAAATGGTCGCATTCATATCAATTACTCTAAGCCCACAACTTAATTTTAAATCTTCTGAATGAGCATCTTCAGTAATCACTTGTTGCTGTTTATCCATTTTAGTAATGAGGTCAGCCATCATTTGTGGTTCAAATTTTATTGCAATCGCCAACATGGGTTCATTATTTTCAACAACAGTATCGCAATCAAACGGTATTGCAATTGAGATGAATAAGCACTGCCCTTGTTGAAATTGAAAGATTTCTTTACCAATATACCCTCGCTTTAATCCCTGTATAACTAAAACAATTGAGGGTTCTTGCAGCACGGCAACAGGAGGTGTGGAATGATCTACACGCATCAAAGTGATGTTAGAGATAAAAGTAGGATAGAGTCCTTCTGCTGGAGCCAAGTGCAAAAATGCATCGACCAAATGTTCTGTAAGATGATTTTGCGGCATAATTTTATTGTGAGAAGTAATCTAATAATCAATATAACAATGAACCTAAAATGAAAACATCTGTCTTACGTTTACTTTGTATAAATAGGCAATTCAAATCAATTTTTAGGCATAAAAAAACCTAGAACATTCTAGGTTTTTCACTTCATCAGATTATTTAAGCCGATAAATTAAAGAACATTGCGGCAATCAAAATAATTACACCTAGTACAATTCGATACCAAGCAAATACGCGTAACGTATGACGCTCTACAAACAGAACCAATGCTTTTACAACAAACAATGCAGCAATAAAAGCAGCAACGAAGCCTACCCCAATATTAATCATATTATCGGCGGTCAGTACGTCAGCATTTTTAACCAAGTCAAAAGTTGCAGCACCCAACATTGTTGGCATAGCAAGGAAGAAAGAGAATTCTGTAGCAGCTTTACGTGATAAGCCCGCAAACATTCCACCTACAATTGTTGCACCCGAACGTGAAGTTCCTGGAATCATGGCAACACATTGAGCAAGTCCAACTAAAAGTGCTTGTTTAAAAGTAATTTTGGTTGCATCAAGTGTCTTATGTTCAAATTGTCTAGATTCAACCCAGAAAATAATAAGAGCACCGACAATTAAGGCAATTGCCACCACAATTGGGCTGAATAAAACACTTTTAATAAAGTCTACTGCCAAAACCCCAATAATAACTGCGGGGAAGAATGCAATAAGCACACTGATAGCAAAATGACGTGATTCCACATCACCACTAAAGAAGCCTTTAATCAAGTTAACAATTTTTTGTCGGTATAACCAGCACACTGCCAAAATAGCACCTAACTGGATTACGACCTCAAATACACGACCGCCGTCTGAATGGAAATCGATAATATGACCAAATAAAATTAAATGGCCTGTACTCGAGATTGGTAAAAATTCAGTTAAGCCTTCGATAAAGCCTAAAAAGAGTGCTTTTATAACTTCAAAATTTTCCATCACTTGCTCAAAAAGTTAATCACCAGAAAAGTCTAAAAATTTGTTTTATATCATGTACAAACCATAATTTTGGCCTAGTTCATGCCCAATATCAGATCATTTCTAGCATTTGTGGTTATTGCCCTTAGCAAAAGGCAGTTTATTTGAAGTGGAGTAATGTATCACATCATAATGACAATCTTGGGTTAACTATCGTAAAAAGATAAACTTGGTTCAGAACTACAAAATCTCTTATTTTATAGCTAAAGATTTTTATGCCTATTTACCCTAGAAATGATCTTAAAAAGTCATTACAAAAACATGATATTATTTTTCTTACATGCAACTCATATCAAAAATTCTATCTGAATGAAAAATACCAAAATTAATGCACGTCATCTTATTATCGATTTATTTCTTTCCTCAGCTTATCCTCAGCTCACCATTAAACAAATATTGATTGCCGCTAAACTCTTTAATATGAGTGACAACGGCATTCGCGTTGCTACGACTCGGCTATTAAATGAAGGCATGATAGAAAGCGTCGAGCGCGGTATCTATCAACTTTCGCCATCAACCAAAGACTGGGCAAAAGTCATTTTGAATCGTAAAAATGGCATTAAACAAACCAAAGAATGGCAACAGAATTATCTGGCAGTATTTACGGGGACATTAGGCCGTATAGATCGGACCGCTTTAAAAAAGAGAGAACATGCTTTACGTCAATTTGGTTTCGGAGAACTCGAAACTGGAATTTATATACGTCCAGACAATTTAGCCTATAGTTTTGAAAAAACATGTGAAGAACTCATTTTAGCAGGCCTTGAAAATGAAGCCAAAATATCTATTATTCAAAAATTTGACTCAAAAACAGTTTCGTTAATTCCCTCTTTATGGGATACGAAGCAGCTTGAAGAAAATTATGAGATGTATAGTCAAGATATCCAAGAATGGCTTTTGAATTATAAAAATTTACCCTTAAATGAGGCCGCTACCCAAGCTTTGTTATTAGGGCGTGAAACAATTACCTTACTCATGAATGATCCTCTGCTGCCCCCTCCATTTGTTAACGAACATGCCCGCAATCAGTTTGCTCAAAATGTACAGCAGCTCGATTCGATTGGACAAAAACTTTGGCAGAAACTTTATGAAAATGAATTAGCCCATTAAAGGGCGATTTATTTTTTTACAAACAAATATTACATTTTTTAAAATTTTATGATTATATTGGTAATATAAGATATGGATACCAAAATCTGATTTGGGAGAATAAAAATGAATGCACAAGTCAGTGTGAGCGATCTCTTTAGCAGAGAAGAAATACAGGAACTCACACAACCCTCAGATGCATATGGTGCTTGGGCTGTTGCAAGTACGTGGGCTGTTATTGGCGGAACATTTGCCAGTTTAATCATGATGTGGGATTACTTACCTAGCTGGGGCAAACTACTTGCTTGTATGCTTGCCTTAGCAATATTGGCGGGTCGCCAGTTATGCCTAGCGATTTTGATGCATGATGCATCGCATAAAAGTTTGTTCAAAAATAAAAAAATAAATGATTTTGTCGGTGAATGGCTATGCGCCCGTCCAATCTGGAATGATCTACAAAAATATCGCGTACATCATGTTCGTCATCATGCAAAAACCTCTACTCCAGATGATCCCGATCTTTCTTTAGTTTCTGGCTTTCCTGTAAGCAAAAAATCTCTTACTCGTAAATTCTTACGCGACTTAACGGGTATGACAGGCTTAAAGTTTAGCTTTGGTCGAGTGTTAATGGATCTCGATTTAATGAAATGGACGGTTGCAAATGATCAAGTCTGGCTAGACCGAAGTAATAAAGATTTCGTTGACTATGCTAAAAGTCTTATAAAAAACAGTAGCGGCGCCATTGCAACAAATGTTGCTCTTTATGGTGTTTTAAAGGCGTTTGGGCAGCAACGTTTTTATTGGTTATGGCCTTTAGCGTATTTAACACCATTTCCATTATTTTTAAGAATTCGCTCAATGGCCGAACATGCAGGCATGCAAACGAGTAATACAGCCTTAACCAATACACGCACGACACGCGCAGGTTGGATTGCTAGAAGCTTTGTGGCACCTATTCATGTCAATTACCATATGGAACACCACCTAATGGCTTCGGTGCCCTACTTCAAATTGCCGCGCATGCATCGACTATTAAGAGACCGCGGTCATGTTCCGGCACCACCTAGTTATTTTGAAGTGATTGAATCACTCTCATCTAAGCCAGAATAATCTACTTAATAATTCAAATGATCAATGAAAGGCCATGAAATTAAATTTATGGCCTTTTAATTTAAATCTGCCATTTTATGCTGGGTTTGGAAATATTTAGGAGTAACCCCCATCCAACGCTTAAACGCACGAGTGAAGTGAGAAGTTTCGGCATAACCCAGCATTAAAGCCACTTTTTCAATCGACATGTTATTTTGAGCTAAAAGTTTCTGGGCATGTTCCTTTTTGAGAGAGTCTACCAAGATTGTAAAACTAGTATGATCAAGGGCTAAATAGCGTTGTAAGGTTCGCTCTGACATATTCATGATTTGAGCCACTTGCCCAACTTTTAATGTCTCAACCTCACCATTCAAAAGCAATTTTTCAGCAACTTGTTTGACTCGCCCTTTCCAGCCACTTTTTAATTTTAATTTCTCTATATCCCGCTTACATTGTGCATTTAACAAAGGCGCTAGCATTGGGTCCGCCGTTAATACAGGCTGTGCTAAATACTCTTTTGGAAATATCCAACGATTACACTTTTGATTAAATAAACAAGTGACAGCCAGTTGATGACTTATTTGGGAAAAACCTATCGGTTCTGGCATTTGTAATTCAACTTTCCCTAAATGAGAGAGCCCTGTTAATTTTTTTGCAATTTGAACAAAACCAACTAACAAAAAAATGTTGGCATTTGAGCTCAACTGAAATGCCTTTACAGGCTGATGAATTGACCAATATACATCATTATTTGCTTGTTTTAATTCTGGTTTAAAAACTTTACAACGTGAACTAATGAACTGTTCAAGAATTTTCAGCGCTTCTCCTAAATTTGGAGAAACGATAGCAGCCATCCCGACTGATCCATAACATGAAGCAGTCATGTTTAAAGCTAAATACCCAGCTAATGCTGGTTCTTTGCATAACTCGATGGCCCGCTCAACAAGCTGATTTAAGGTGTTGAACTCAACATACCAGTAAGGCTTTTTTAATTGGTCTAAGGTTATTCCACTTCGATCTAAAAGCTGCTCACCAGAGATACCCCACCGCTTAACAGTCTCGACAATTAAATTAATATAAGTTCCGGGTAATTCTGGATTCATGAGCAGCCCATTGAGCAAAATAAAATGGCGTGAAATGGTAAAAACTGTCGGTTCATGAACTATGCCATGCTTTTAAATTGATGCATAGTTATTCAAAACAAAATCTGCTGAATTGCACGAGACAGCACAATTTCTGAAAAGAATACAGGTCGCCTTATGAACATTCTGATTGTCCATGCTCATCCAGAACCCCAGTCTTTTACCGCTGCTCTGAAAAGTACAGGCAAGCAAACCTTAGAAAAATTGGGGCACACAGTAGAGGTTTCAGATTTATATGCGATGCAATTTAACCCCGTTGCATCCAAACAGGATTTTTTGGAGCTTAACCAACCTGATTATTTTAACTATGCCCTCGAACAAAGAAATACCAGTAAAAATCAACTTTTAGCTCCGGATATTCAGGCAGAAATTGAAAAGGTAAAAAAAGCTGATTTAGTCATTTTAAATTTCCCACTTTACTGGACCTCTGTACCAGCAATTTTAAAAGGCTGGATTGATCGTGTATTTGTTTCAGGGCTCTTTTACGGTGGTAAACGCTTTTATAACCATGGTGGAATGTCTGGTAAAAAAGCGATGTTGTGTTTAACACTTGGGGGGAGAACACACATGTTTGGTGAGAACTCTATTCATGGCCCAATCGAACATTATCTATCCCCGATTCAGCGTGGTACTTTGGCATATGCTGGTTTTGAAGTTCTACCACCATTCATTGCCTACCATGTACCCTACATTAGCCAAGAAGCACGAGAAGCCCTTCTAGAAGACTATGTAACTTATCTCACTCATCTAGACCAGCTTGAACCACTAAAATTTCCTAAGCTTGAGCAATTTGATGAAAAACTATATCCACTCTAATGCTGTGTTTGAGCTCTAAAATTAAATAGCCGAATCTATCTTTATTTTTTGGCTATTCTCTCTCATAGTTACTCCCGAACAAAGAGGCAAAAACGCTGAAAAAATAGATCAAATGGTAAAAAAATTAAGGTGAACTTTTTTATAAAATTAAGAATATAAAAGTTAATCAATAATATACAGATGTAGATAAACTGGACTTATCAACTAAAAATGACAACTACCACTCATTTCATAATCGATTAATTCATATTTTTACAAAAAAATCTTTGACCATTTTTCTTGGATTTGTGACAAAAATGTCACTAAAATAAACCTCTTTAATAATAGATAAAAAATATAAATATCAATCAATTAAAATAATTTACTAATGAAAATATTCCTTCATATTTCATCCATTATTGACAGTATTTGTATAAAAAATGAGTACTCTTCAGTTCATATAACAGATTTACTCTTATTGTAATTATGCTATTTTTGTTACATGGAGTTATCAAAGCTTTTATAAGTTGTAATTAGAAGCTTTGAAGGCAACACAGTTTAAACGGTTTGACTCTGTTACTTTTAAAAAAATGTCTTGAAGTTCAAGGAAAGATTAAAATGAAATTAAAACATCTGAGCACTGCAATGATTTTAGCAACGCTGCCTGCAACTGGGGTTTTTGCAGCAGCATTGGATCGCTCTGGACAATCAATGTCTGCATTTTTGCAGCCTAATAATTACTTTGAAGCTGGTATTTCTGTTTTAGACCCAGATGTAGCTGGTAAAGAAGCTGGTACAAGTGCAACACGCCGTGATATTGGTGATATGGGTAATGATTATTATTTCCCAAATGCTGCATTAAAACTACAACTTAATGATAAATTCTCATTTGGTATACTATACGATCAACCATTTGGCGCAGATGCTGAATATTCTGGAAAAAATGTATTTGTATCAGATAGCACCAATACAATTTTAGCTCCTGAAAAATTAGATGCGATTCGTACCAGTACTATCGATACAACATTTAATGGATTAACTGCCGATCAACGTGTCGGTGCTATTCTAAAAGCCCAAGGAGTTGACTTAACCTCTGCTGCTGGAAAAGCACAATTTGCTGCTACTTTAACAAAATATACGAATGACCCAACCATTAAAGCTGCTATCGATGCAGGTGTAAAACAAGGTGTTGCAGAAAAAGTTGACGCTGGTTTAGCACAAGTCAATGGTTTGCTTGGTAAAGGTGCCACCAAGGTTAAAGTTGATACCCAGAACCTTGCAATGGTTTTTGGTTTCCAACCAAATCAAAACTGGAACTTCTATGCAGGTGGTGTATATCAAACCATTAAAGGAAATATTAATCTCCGTGGTCAAGCCTATAGTATTTACAATGGCTATGACGCAGATATTAAAGAAACAGGCGGTGCTGGTTGGTTAGCAGGTTTCGCTTATCAAATTCCTGAAATTGCATTAAAAGCTTCTTTAACGTATCGCTCTGAAATTGATCATGACGTCAATATTCGTGAAAACTTGCCTACACTTCCTGCTCTTTCACTATTAGGGCAAGCTGCAGCTGGTGAGGCAATTAAAAATAGCTCAGCAGATACCACAATTACCACACCTCAATCAGTTAACTTTGATTTCCAAACGGGAATCATGGCTGACACTGTTGCCTTTGCCAACGTACGTTGGGTGAACTGGAAAGATTTCTCTGTTCAACCATACAAATTTGGACAACTATCAAAAGTTGTAGGACCTATTGTCAACCGTCCAAATGGTTTTGATTTAGTTAGCTATGCAGATGACCAATGGTCTGTGAACGCTGGGGTAGGTCGTAAACTTACCGACAAGTGGGCAGGTAACGTTTCTGTAGGTTGGGACTCTGGTGCAGGTGACCCAATCACAACCTTAGGTCCAACGGAAGGTTACTGGAACGTAGGTTTAGGTGTTCAATATAGCCCTACCCCACAAACGTTTATTGCTGGTGGCGTAAAATACTTCTGGTTAGGCGATGCTAAGGCTCAAACTGGTGCACAAGCTGGTGGTGATGAATATGTTGCAGAGTTTTCTGACAACAACGCAATCGCTTATGGTTTAAAACTTGGCTATAAATTCTAAGTTCAAAAACTCATTCATAGAAAAAGGCGCTTAAAGCGCCTTTTTTATTATTTATCTCTTAAGCTGGGATTGTACGCTGTGAAACCGAGCGGATTGCTTCTTTTAATGCGTCATAACCGTGAATGGCTGGAAACTGTGGGAACTCAGCAATTACGTTTGCAGGCGCATCAAATAAGAAACCATGGTCAGCTTCACCTAGCATGGTTGTATCGTTATAAGAATCACCAGCTGCAATTACACGGAAATTTAAGCCATGTAGTGCCTTAACTGACTCACGTTTTTGATCTGGTTGACGTAACTTATAAGCCGTAATCATTCCTTCTTCATCTGTCTCTAACTTATGACAGAAAATTGTTGGCCAACCCAATTGCTTCATTAAAGGATGCGCAAACTCATAGAAGGTATCTGACAGGATCACGAGTTGGAAATGTGTGCTCACCCATTCAACAAACTCTTTTGCACCTGGTAAAGGTCCCATCTCGGCAATTACTTCTTGAATGTCATTTAAGCCTAAACCGTGTTGTTTTAAAATATTAAGACGCTGAGTCATTAAAACATCATAGTCTGGAATATCACGAGTTGTTGCCTCGAGTTCTTTAATCCCTGTTTTTTTAGCGAAATTGATCCAGATTTCAGGAACTAAAACCCCTTCAAGATCTAGGCATACGATTTCCATGAATGCTTCCAACGTTGGTTAAAAATTGCTGTATCATACCACTAAGATTTTCAGTTTTGCGTTGTTATTGATCAAATCAATTTTATTCATAAGGATCGAAATTAAAGTGCTAAGCAGTTTATTCACTATCCATTAGAATATTTTTCATAACTCAATGCGCCCAAGCCTTTTGCCAGGAACACACATGACCGTTATTCCGACTATTGATATCGTAGATGCTCTTGCTGCTGAATATGCCACCAAAAGCCCTCGAGAAATTTTAGAACTTGCCTTAAGCCAACAAGGTGAGATCGCAATTTCTTTTTCGGGAGCAGAAGACGTTGTTTTAATTGATATTGCTTCACGTTTAGGCAAGCCTTTCCGTGTCTTTAGTCTCGACACTGGCCGTCTCCATGCTGAAACTTACCAATTTATTGAAACTGTCCGTAAACACTACAATATCAATATCGAAATTTGTTTCCCTGAATCTGAAGCTGTTCAAAACATGGTAAACGAAAAAGGTTTATTCAGCTTTTTTACAGATGGGCACCAAGAATGTTGTGGTATTCGAAAAGTTCAGCCTTTACGTAAAAAACTTGCGACTTTAGATGGCTGGATTACAGGTCAACGTAAAGATCAAAGCCCCGGCACACGTACAGAAATTCCTGTGGTACAAGCTGATGCCGGCTTCTCTGGTCCAGATAAGCAACTGATTAAATATAACCCTCTAGCGAACTGGACAAGTGCCGAAGTATGGAGTTACATCCGTATGATGGAAATTCCATATAACCCTCTCCACGAGCGTGGTTTTGTTTCTATTGGCTGTGAACCATGTACACGCGCTGTATTACCAAACCAACATGAGCGTGAAGGACGCTGGTGGTGGGAAGAAGCGACTCAAAAAGAATGTGGATTACATGCAGGCAATATGAAAAAGTAATTTGTTATCAAAAAACCACTGCTAAATCAGTGGTTTTTTTTATGTCATGTTGCGTACACAAAGTCATATTTTCTCTACTCTAAACGCTATATACTTAATTTTACGGTTCTATAATTCTAATAAGAGCTCAGATAAGGGCTTCTTAGAAAAATGCATGAGGCACAATGATTTATGCGTCCATTACACCCAATTGATTTCATTTTTCTGTCACTTGAAAAAAGACAGCAACCCATGCATGTCGGTGGATTATTTTTATTTGAAATTCCTGAAAATGCACCAGAAACATTTGTACATGATTTAGTGGAAGATATTAAACGCTCAAAAAGTATCCCCATTCCTCCCTTTAATAACCGCTTAAATGGTCTATTTTGGGATGAGGATGAAGAATTTGATATCGATCATCACTTTCGCCATATTGCTTTACCTCATCCTGGGCGCATTCGTGAACTTCTGGTGTATATTTCACAGCAACATAGCTCATTAATTGACCGTGCAAAGCCACTTTGGACGTGTGACATTATTGAAGGAATCGAAGGCAATCGTTTTGCCATGTATTTCAAAATTCATCATGCAATGGTCGATGGCGTTGCAGGTATGCGGTTGATTGAGAAATCACTTTCAAAAACACCTGAAGAGAAACACGTGGTTCCTTTATGGTGTGTCGAAAGCAAGAGAACTAAACGCCTAAAAGTGCCTACTCCAAGTACCAGTAAAATTAAGAGTATTTTAGGAGGCATTAAGTCTCAACTCGATATAGCTCCTAAAGTCATGCAAGAGCTATCTCAGACTATATTTAAAGAAATGGGCAAAAATCCTGATTATGTTTCTACCTTTCAGGCACCAGTTTCGATTTTAAACCAAAGAGTAAGTGCTTCACGTCGCTTTGCGGCCCAATCGTTTGAACTGAGCCGCCTTAGAAAAATTTCAAAAGCATTAAACGTAACTATTAACGACGTTGTGCTCGCCGTATGTTCTGGTGCTTTACGTGAATATTTAATTAGTCAAAATAGCTTACCTAAAAAGCCACTTATTGCCATGGTTCCAGCTTCATTACGCACAGATGATTCTGATATGAGTAACCGGATTACCATGATTCTGGCAAATTTAGGAACTCATAAGGACCAACCGTTAGAACGTCTAGAAATTATTCGTCGTAGTATGCAGAATTCGAAGCAACGTTTTAGCCGTATGACTGCTAATGAGATTTTAAACTATAGTGCAGTTGTTTATGGTCCAGCAGGATTAAACATCATGTCAGGAATGCTTCCTAAGCGTCAGGCGTTCAATTTAGTCATTTCCAATGTCCCAGGACCACGTGAGCCGCTTTATTGGAATGGCGCGAAATTAGACGCTCTCTACCCTGCTTCGATTGTCATGGATGGACAGGCTTTAAACATTACCATGACCAGTTATTTAGATAAGCTTGAAGTTGGATTAACCGCTTGTCGAAATGCTTTACCAAAAATGCAAAACCTTTTGACTCATTTAGAAGATGAGATTCAACGTTTTGAAGAAATTATTGCAGAGAAGCAACTGAGACATCATTCAGCTAGCTAGAGAAAAATAAGGGGCTTTGAATTAGCCCCTTATTTTTTGATTGTGCGGCACTGGTTAAGCAACTGATGACATACTGAACGAATCATCGCAGTTGTGATCGGTACTTCTTTACCTTGATCATTCAACATATAGCAGCTATTTACTGGCGTGCTATCTAGAACATGTTTAAGACCGTTGCTAATTAAGTTTTCACTTACATTCATGGGTTATACCTCTTATTGTTTGCTAAGACGTTAAATAGGGAGAACGTCTATGGCTACTGTAGGTAACTAGTATTTAAAATTCATGAATGAAAGTAAAATTTCAGTTGTAACAAGGATTAAGCGATATCTTGTTACAACTTTAACTTAAAATGATATCGTATTGCTCTTGCGTATATAAATTTTCGACCTGAAATTTAATCACACGGTTGATGAAATGCTCTAAATCTGCCACTGCAGGCGCTTCTGCTGTTAATAATCGGTCAATCACAGAAGGATGAGCAACAACAGTAAAGCCACTCGTTGACTCAAATGCACGGGTATATCGTAATATCTCACGAAATATTTCGTAACACACTGTCTCTGCTGTTTTGACAAAACCACGTCCTTGACAGGTTGGACACGACTCACACAGCAAATGTTCTAACGATTCACGCGTTCGTTTACGCGTCATTTCGACCAAACCAAGTTCTGAAACCTGAGTAATCTTGGTCTTGGCGTGATCACGCTCAAGCATTTTTTCAAACTGACGCATCACCTCTTCACGGTGAATTGCCTCTTGCATGTCAATAAAATCAATAATGAGAATACCACCCAAATTACGCAGTCTAAGTTGACGTGCGATGACTTGTGTCGCTTCCATATTGGTTTTAAAAACCGTGTCCTCAAGACTACGACCACCGACATATGAACCCGTATTAACATCAATCGTTGTCATGGCTTCAGTCTGGTCAATCATAAGATAACCACCCGATTTCAAAGCTACGCGCGTTTGAAGGGCTTTTTGGATATCTTCTTCGACATTATAAAGATCAAATAGCGGTCGCTCACCCGGATAATGAATGAGTCGATTCTGCATATTCGGAACAAATTCTTCAACAAACTCTGAAAGCTTTGCATGAATTTCTCTCGAATCGACATAGATCTTTGCAGTCTCTTCGCTTGCTAAATCTCGAATAATACGCTGAGGTAATGGAAGTTCTTCAAAAATTAAGGAAGGAACCGCAACATCAATTTGCTTCCGTTGGATGTATTCCCATAATTTACTCAGATAGCACATATCCCGTGCAATTTCTGCCTCATCCACCCCTTCAGCAGCCGTACGTACAATCACGCTACCCGGCAAATTATGTTCAGATTGAATAGTTTCAATAATATTGCGCAGTCGCTCTCGCTCTTCTTCAGACTCAATACGCTGCGATACACCAATATGGTTACCATATGGCATGAGTACCAGATAACGAGAAGGAATTGAAAGATCTGTGCTGAGACGTGCCCCTTTGGTGCCCAACATATCTTTCATGACTTGGACAGTAAGTGTTTGTCCGGGATGTAATAGCTCAAAGACATTTGGGGTGGGCTGTGAACGAGGCCAAACCATATCATTAATGTGTAAGAAGGCTGTTCGAGATAAACCGATATCAACAAAAGCAGCTTGCATGCCCGGAAGCACTCGCACGACTTTACCCTTGTAAATATTGCCGACTAGACCGCGCTTGACCGTACGCTCGACATACAGCTCATTAACAGTTCCATTTTCGATTAATGCCACCCGACACTCCATAGGCGTGACATTAATAAGTAATTCTTCTGACATACATAAACTCAAAGCATTATAAAATTTTTATTAAAGAGTCAGAGAAGCTGTTAACTTTAACTTTGTCTAGTGTTCATCGACAATGCTATTCAATTAAGAATGATAACAACCTCTTTATGTCTTTACTCTTTTTAATAACTGTGCAAATTCGTATAAAGGAAGTCCTACCACATTACTATAACTTCCTTGAATTTGGGGAATATATTGAGAAGCAATCCCTTGAATTGCATATCCACCGGCCTTCCCAACAGGCTCTCCTGTGGTCCAATAATCTTCCATATCTTGCGTAGTCAGATGTTGGAACTCAACTTGTGTCTGTACAACCTGACTCAACATTTGTTGTTGAGTAGCAACACATATTCCAGAAAACACGTCATGCCAACGCCCAGATAATTGTTTCCATATTTCAAAAGCATGGCTTTTCGATTCAGGCTTACCAATTATTTGGCCATCCAGCCCTAGACTTGTATCGGCAGCAATAACAATTGCTTCTGGAAAAAGTTTTAATACAGTTTGCGCTTTTTCTCTCGCTAAACGTTCAACATAATGGTGAACCAGCTCACTTTCATGAACAGACTCATCAATATCCGGACTATAGATTTCAAAATCCAAACCCAGTTGCTGCAATAGCTCCTTCCGACGAGGAGAGCTAGATGCTAAAACTATATGCGCCATTTTGCCAAACAATAATAGACGATTGGCCAAGTGATGATACTTGTCATCAATGGTTGCCAATGTCTAGCAATCGAAAAATGAATTCCACCCATGGTCTGCGTTACCCACATAAACACTAAATGAGCAATAATGACCAGAGTTGCAATTGTCCATAAATTACCAAAGGTTAAAATACGGCGCTCGCGAATTAAAAAACGGGTAAGAAAAGTCATAATTACAAAGCTTAAGGCATTGAGTCCTAAAGGAGCATCAAGCAATAAGTCTGTAAAAATTCCCATTCCAAATGCAAACCAGACCCCACACCATGTTGGCTGACATACCACCCAAAACAGCGTAATCATCAATATGAATAATGGGCGCCAACCTGAAATATCGTAGGATAACGGGTAAACCATGAGCACAGAGCCGACAATTACAGAGAGGATAATTCCCCATAATGGATCGTTTCGTTTTTCTCTTTTCAATTTAGCGATCGGCATATGGTTGCTCCTTCGCTAAAGAATCAGAGAAAAGTACAACTACATGATGCCCTGTTGCTAATTGTGCGGCTGGTGTAACATCAATTTCTGCAAACTCACCCGAATTATGACGTCTTATTTTGGCAACTGTACCCACTGCGTACCCTGCTGGGAAATGTTCACCCAAACCTGAGCTAAACACTTTATCACCCACTTGAATATTCGCACTCGTCGGGACATATTCCATTTTTAAACGTCCCAAATCACCTGTACCAGAAACAATCGCCCGCATTCCAGTGCGTTCGAGACGTACCGAAAGTGAATGTTCTTTATCGGATAACAGCATCACACGTGAGCTATGAGGATATACATTAATGATCTGCCCCATAATCCCCTTATCATCCAGAACCGTTTGACCGACCTTTAAATGATCCATAGAGCCACGGTTAACAATGATGATATGACGCAATGGGTCTGCATCTGTCCCAATTACTTCGGCAATCTCCATACGTCCATCAATAATTAATGGAGTATCAAGCAGACCTCGCAAACGGGTGTTTTCAGCGGACAGTTCAGAAAGCTTCTGTAAACGAACCTGAGCTTGTAAAAGCTCAGCCTGCATCGCAGTATTTTCACGACGCAGTTGTGCTTCAGATTTTGTTTGTTGATTCAGCCATTCTCTCGACAGTACTGGATAACTGGCCAATGCATAAATTGGGTTATATGCAGCGTACAAGACATCTCTTGCTGGCTGAATTACATACGGCATGCGCCAATCAAAAAACAGCACAACCAAGCATGTAATGACCGCAATTATGAACGAGCGGAAAGATGGCGGCTGTCTTGAAAAAATATTCGGTTGCACCGCCTAATCCTTAAACTTAACCAACAAAAAGCATGTCATGGTTCGGGTTGTCGAAGAATTCCAATACTTTACCGCCACCACGGGTCACGCAAGTAAGAGGATCTTCAGCAACCACAACTGGTAAACCAGTTTCTTGAGCTAATAATTTATCGAGGTTACGAAGTAATGCACCACCACCTGTCAACACAATACCGCGCTCGGCAATATCAGAAGAAAGTTCTGGAGGAGTTTGCTCAAGTGCAGATTTTACTGCACTTACAATATTTTGTAATGGATCAGAGATTGCTTGAGTAATTTCGTCAGAAGTTACAGTAATTGCGCGAGGCACACCTTCTGCAAGGTTACGACCACGTACTTCAATTTCTAATGTTGTGCCATCAGAAACAGCCATACCTACTTCTTTTTTAATAATTTCAGCAGTGGTTTCACCAATTACACAACCGTGAGCTTTACGAACATAATTGATGATTTGCTCATCAAAAACATCGCCCCCGATGCGTAAAGAGTCAGCATAGACACAACCTTGCAATGAAATAATTGCAATTTCAGTTGTACCACCACCAACATCCACAACCATAGAACCACATGCTTGTTCAACTGGCATACCTGCGCCAATTGCAGCAGCCATAGGTTCTTCAATGAGACGAACATCACGGGCACCAGCATTAAATACTGCTTCGCGAATCGCACGACGCTCGACCAAAGTTGATTTACATGGTACACATACAACTACACGAGGTGCAGGTGGGAACAAACGTTTTTCGTGAACTTTACCAATAAACTGATTCAACATGGTTTCAGTCACTTCAAAATCCGCAATTACACCGTCTTTCATTGGACGAATTGCAGAAATATTCGCAGGCGTACGGCCCAGCATTTGCTTAGCATCTAGACCTACAGCAGCAACAATTTTTTGTGAACCACTGTGACGAATTGCCACAACTGTTGGTTCATTTAATATAATGCCGCGGCCTGGTGCATAAATAAGTGTATTTGCTGTACCTAAATCAATGGCTAGATCCGGCGAAAACAAGCCAATTAGTCGTTTTAGAATCACGGTTCGTTCTCAGTTAAACTTTCATGTGGATGCAAGGTGGCAACTTTAAACTAAATGTGATGATTTGAACAAGTCAATCGCTTATTATAACGCACGATATTTTGAAAATTTTTAATACTGATTAGGTGATGTTATGTCTACATCGGATGCACAGCATTCAGCAGATTTAAATGCACAAACAGTTTCAGCAATCGCCAATCTTGCTCGATTGTCGCTCAATGATACGCAATCTGCTGAATATGCTCAAAGTCTAAATAAAATTTTAGGCATGATGGAAACCTTAAAAGGCATTGATACGGAAGGCGTAGAACCTTTGAAAAGTCCTTTTGACAATCCTCAACCTTTACGTGCTGATGTGGTAACTGAAAGCAATCATCGAGATGAATACCAAGCAGTTGCGCCTACAACTCAAGATGGTTTGTATCTTGTTCCTCGCGTGATTGAATAACTTTTACTCAATTAATCCATCTTCCCTATTTTGAATGTAAAGAAATTTTACTCATGACTGATTTACATCGCTTATCAATTCGTGAACTTGCTGAGGGCTTAAGCCAAGCGAAGTTTTCATCTCGCGAACTGACTGAACACTATTTAAAACGTATTGCGAAACTCGATTCACAAGTTAAAAGCTATGTGACGGTTACACCTGAACAGGCGCTCGCGGAAGCTGATGCTGCCGATGCTGCATTAAAAGCGGGTAATGCAACAGCTTTAACTGGTATTCCTCTTGCTCATAAAGATATCTTTTGCACCAAAGACATTAAGACCACTGCTGGTTCAAAAATTCTTGATAACTTTATTTCTCCTTACGACGCAACGGTTGTTGAAAAAACTAAAGCAGCTGGTCTTGTCACTTTAGGTAAAGTGAACATGGACGAGTTTGCGATGGGCTCAACTTCAGAAAGCTCATATGTTGGTGCAACAAGTAACCCATGGGCACTTGACCACGTTCCTGGTGGTTCATCAGGTGGTTCTGCAGCGGCTGTAGCGGCTGATTTAGCGCCTTTCGCTACGGGTACAGATACAGGTGGTTCAATTCGCCAACCTGCTTCTTTCTGTGGCTTAACAGGCTTAAAACCAACCTATGGTCGTGTATCTCGCTTCGGTATCATTGCTTACGCATCATCTTTAGACCAAGCAGGTCCAATGGCGCGCTCTGCTGAAGACTGTGCTTACCTGATGAATGTAATTGCAGGCCACGATGCAAAAGACTCGACTTCGGTTAAAAAAGAAGTTGATGACTACGTTGCGAACTTAAATAGCACATCTGTAAAAGGCTTACGTATTGGTATTCCTAAACAGTACTTTAACGTTGCAGGATTAGATGCAGACGTAAAAGCGCGTGTCGAAGAATCATTGAAAAAACTTGAAGAAATGGGCGCAACGCTTGTTGAGATTGACCTCAACATGACTGAAGCCTATGTACCAACGTATTACCTCATCGCGCCAGCAGAAGCATCTTCTAACTTGTCTCGTTATGACGGTGTTCGTTATGGCTACCGCTGTGAAAACCCAGCGGACTTGATGGATCTTTACAAGCGTTCACGTTCAGAAGGTTTTGGTCCAGAAGTTCAACGTCGTATCTTAATTGGTACTTACGCGCTTTCTGCGGGTTATTACGATGCTTACTATGTGAAAGCACAAAAAGTTCGTCGTTTAATTCAACAAGACTTCTTAAAAGCATTTGAAAATGTAGACGTGATTGCTGCACCTTCTGCACCAACGACTGCTTATAAAATTGGTGCAAATTTAAGTCCAACTGAAATGTATTTAGGCGATATCTATACACTTGCAGTGAACTTAGCAGGCTTACCAGCGATTAATGCTCCGGTTGGTTTTGACAAAGACAGCTTGCCTGTCGGCTTACAATTGATTGGCAACTACTGGTCAGAATCACAATTGTTGTCGATTGTTCATCAATACCAACAAAACACCGATTTCCATACTCAACGTGCGGCAATTGCTGAGGAGAATGCATGATGGCTGAAGCTCAAAAGTTGAAATTGATTGACGGTTGGGAAGTCGTTATTGGTATCGAGATTCACACTCAGCTTGCAACCAATTCTAAAATTTTCTCTGGTTCATCGACTGAATTTGGTCAAGACCCAAACACGCAAGCGAGCCTTGTGGACTTGGCAATGCCAGGTGTACTCCCTGTTTTGAATGAAAAAGTGGTTGATCTTGCTATCCGCTTTGGTTTGGGTATTGATGCTTACATCGATCAAGCATCTGTATTTGCACGTAAAAACTACTTCTACCCTGACTCTCCAAAAGGCTATCAAATTAGCCAAATGGACAACCCAATTGTGGGCTTGGGTCACATCGACATTCAGCTTGAAGATGGCACAACAAAACGCATTGGCGTAACTCGTGCTCACCTTGAAGAAGATGCGGGTAAATCTATTCATGACCAATTTGAAGGCATGTCTGGCATTGACTTAAACCGTGCTGGCACACCTTTACTTGAAATCGTTTCTGAGCCAGACATGCGTTCAGTTGAAGAAGCAGTGGCATATATCAAATCAATTCACACACTTGTGCGTTGGTTAGGTATTTCCGACGGTAACATGGCTGAAGGTTCATTCCGTGCGGACTGTAACGTGTCTTTACGTCGTCCGGGACAACCATTTGGTACACGCTGTGAGCTGAAAAACCTCAACTCATTCCGTTTCATCGAACAAGCGATCAATGTTGAAATTGAACGCCAAATGGAAATTTTGGAATACGGTGGAAGCATCGACCAAGAAACTCGTTTGTTCGATCCAAACAAAATGGAAACGCGTTCAATGCGTTCTAAAGAAGAAGCGAATGACTACCGTTACTTCCCAGATCCAGACTTGTTACCAGTCATTATTGCAGATGAGCAAATTGAAGCTGCTCGTGCTGCGCTTCCAGAGCTTCCTGCTGCTCGCCGTGCACGCTTTATCGCAGACTTTGGTGTAACAGAGTACGATGCACATGTACTTACGCTTTCACGCGAAATGGCAGACTTTTTTGAGGCTGTTGTGGCTGCTGCTGGCGGTGCTGCACAAGGTAAAGTATCTGCAAACTGGGTGATGGGTGAATTCTCAGGCGCGTTAAATAAAGCTAACCTAGATTTGGCTGACTCACCTGTTTCTGCTGAACAGCTTGGCGGCATGATTTCACGTATTGTTGATAACACCATTAGCGGTAAAATTGCAAAACAAGTCTTTGGCTTTATGTGGGAATCGGAAGGTAAATCTGCCGATGACATTATTGCTGAAAAAGGCTTAAAGCAAGAAACTGACACTGGCGCGATTGAAGCAATCATTAAAGAAGTGCTTGCAGCCAATGAGAAAATGGTTGAAGAGTACAAGTCTGGTAAAGAAAAAGCCTTTAACGGTCTTGTTGGTCAAGTCATGAAAGCTTCTAAGGGTAAAGCTAACCCTGCTCAAGTGAATGAGTTAATGAAAAAAATGATTGGTTGATTTCATTAGCCAACTCAACAAAAAGCCTCGATTTATCGAGGCTTTTTTACATCACTTATGAAACATTATTCGACTAAAGAATATTCTTTTTTCTAAAAAATCACATAGCGGCTGTGCTAATTTAAATTAAAAATTGAGATAACTTATATTTTAAAAAAGAGGGATAAATCATGTCTAAAAAGATTTTAATATTGGTCGGTGACTATGCAGAAGACTATGAAACCATGGTTCCTTTTCAGTTCTTAACTGGTTTAGGTTATACCGTGCATGCTGTTTGCCCAAATAAAAAGAACGGCGACCATATTGCGACGGCTATTCATGATTTTGAAGGCGAGCAAACTTATAGCGAAAAACGTGGACACAACTTCGCGATTAACTATGATTTTGATGTCGTTAATACCGAAGATTATGTAGGTCTAGTTATTCCGGGTGGTCGAGCACCAGAGTATTTGCGCATGAATGACCGTGTTGTCGAAATTGTACGTGAGTTCGATAGAGTGAAAAAACCAATAGCAGCCGTATGCCATGGCGCTCAGTTACTCGCAGCGGCAGATGTATTACAAGGCCGCCTCTGCTCAGCTTATCCAGCATGCGCTGCCGAAGTAAAATTGGCAGGTGGACAATACGCAGATATTGCTGTGACTGAAGCAGTTACAGATGGTCATTTGGTAACTGCACCTGCTTGGCCTGCACATCCAGCTTGGTTAGCTCAATTTGTGAAAGTTTTAGGCGCTACAATTACGATCTAAATAGATCTCTTCATCCCAATTAAAATAAAGTCTGCTAATTAAATAGCAGACTTTATTACTAAAATAGAAAACTAGATTTTTTAACGTGTAATTCCCAACTTATTCCAAATCTCTGGTGTTAAAAACGTAGTCACTAATTTATTTAAGTCGATATAGCGTAATGTACCCTGCAACTGCTGTTTAACTGCAGGATCTTTAACAATATCTTCACCAGCACTTTGGCCTAACTGCTGGAAAGCCTCCCCAACTGCCTTCACACCTTCAGCCTGAATCACAGCTTTAGTTTGGGTAGAACATTGCTCCACAATCACACGTTGTAAAACCTGTGCTAGTTTTTGATCTAACTGATCCTTTTGTTCAGGCGTTACATTACTAAATGCTTTTAAATCTGGATGGGCAGCTAAAGCCGTAAATGTCCATTGAAGCACAGTGGTTTTATCTGATGCTGTTGTCGCCTTCACCAGACAGTCACTTAACTGATCAACCGTTGGACCCGCCATCGCAATTTGTGTTGTACCCAGTACAGCAACTGCCATACAAAATGAACGGCTCAAATGTGAAAACTTACGGCGGGCAATCGCATAAACTTGACGTGACATAGGTCTAGCTCCAATAAACAATCTGTTCTTTGTATCACAGAGCTAGTGGTGTTACCTGTTATGACTCTGTAAATCGTCTATTTCTTCAAATTTAACAATTACTTTAATAATTAGCCCATTCCCGCATAATTCCATGCTTCTGGAATATTTGGCTGTTCTGGTGCTTTATTTAAATCAATATTTAAGTTTCTACTGCCGTTATATGATTTCTCACCTGAATCTGAGGCAGGTGATACGCTTAAACTATAACGATAGCGGAATTGCCACAACATAGGTTTAATCGGACGAATATCTAGACTAAGACTATCTTCATCATGACAATTTCCTTTAGAACTTTCATAATCTTGCTCAGAAAAACATGCTCTAATCATCCGACTAAAACTAAAGGGATAATTTTTAATAAAGGAACGCTCATTACCTGACTCTTGTAACTCATAAAAACTAGCACGCTCAATATTTGCACCGCCTCCTGAGTACATTTCAGAAAACTGATCAATTATTGCAATTGCATAACGCTGTTGAGTAAGTGGAAAAAGCTTAGGAAATATATATTGTTTATGAAAGCCATCTTCGCTTGCTGTTGTCACAATATTCCATTTGCTGACTAATTTAAAACCTGTAGATGTAGGTTTAAACTTTGCGATATCATTACGGCTCGACAATATCCATAAATTTTGGTCTGGAGTTTTTAGGCTACGCCATTGCGCGCCTTGCTGGCATAAATCTTTTATTTGTTTACACAATTGACTTTGTTCTGTTGAACTCAGTTGCCCTCTCTTAAATTCCAGAATTTGTAATGGCGTAGCAAAAACAGATATAGCCGAACAACTTAATACAGCTGCTAAAGCAACCATTTTTAAATTAATTTTATAATTCAAAATCTTATTTCCTTAGCCTATTCTTATATATTCAATGCATTATTTTACAATAGCTTCAATTTTATCAAGCTCCCACACGCCCCCTGCTGCTAAGCCTTTGCACATCCCTGTCCACATATCTTTCGTATGTACAAACTTTTGGCCATCCCACACCCATTCTTCACTTGCCCAACAATCGCCTATACCTCTTCCTTTTTGAGCACTACTAATAATACCGCTATCGAAATCAGAAGCTGTTTCTGTCACAAAGGTTGCCTTACCAGCCAAAGACTCATCAAGTACCCATGCCCCATACCCTTCGTTATAAGCCCCTCTCCAACACAGCGTAGTCGCGAGAACTTTCTTATTGGTCAGTTTATATAGCTCGATTTCTTGTGGTTCAGCTCCATCACTATTACCACTATAAATTCCTTCACAAAAGTCTTCTTTAGGATTCGGATTAGCTGCCATCAAGCTACGATGTATTACTTGGTACTGCTTACTTTTAGGCTGTAAAGTTAAATAAGGTTTAGCTGTAGTTTTAATGCGTTTAACAAGTAGTTTTGGCTCAGGCATAAGTACTTTAGTTTCATTGGTACTGCCCTTTTTAACTAAAGCACCAACAGTCCCAATACGTTTCTGAAAATCATCCATTTTTAATAACACAGCAGTCATTCCTGCATCGGAAATTTTCCATTGATGCTGCGCATTTTTAAATACAATTTCAGTTTTCTGTTTAGACTGTTGTAGTACAGCGTTGACTTGTGAATTATTCAATTTCCCCATTAATGGCAAATCGGTACCATCTATAATCACAGCACCTAAATCTTTGCCATTTACATAAAAATGAATATTTTTAAGCTGATTGGCTGGCAAGCTTTGTTCATAGTCTGATAAAGCAAATTCAGCTTGTACAGGTTGTTTTGGCCCTGCTTTACGTACCAATAAAAGCGATGCTGGATTATCACCATTTTCTTCATTTTGATAGCCTGCGGCTTTACATTTACCCGTATTGCTACAAGAGATTTCCCACTCTTGGTGTGAAAATGAAATACCTTTTATTTCTTGAGCAAAACCATAAGAACTGATGACTGATAAACAGCAAATTGAAAGGATTTTTTTCATTTTTTCATGTCTCTGCTGGTCTGTTTTATTATTAAGTTAAAACAGTTTAAAATTTTGGGTTACCGTCTAGTTTAAAAGAATATGCTAGGTTGATATAAAATTTAAATGATTACTTTTTAAAAATGAAAAAATTATATTTTTTACTATATGTCGCGTTAGTGAGTACAGCTTCAATTACACATGCCGAAGTAAAAAGCTTTACTCCTCATTTCCCAAAGTTTTATAGCTCAGCTGCAACCCGAAAAGCAGATAATCAGTTCTACGCTCTCGGAGAAGCAAAATTTTTAAACGGCGTTACGGTCCCATTTTATGGTGTTACAGCACAAAGCCCGACAGAGAATGGTTTACTCAAAGATTTTGAAACGTGTACACCTAAAAGCTGCCATTTTAATTTTAAACTCAATGCTCAACATGCCAAGCAACTCAAGCTTCTTGCATTACCTGAAATAGGGTTAGTCCTCGTTCCTAGAAACTGGCAAGATGTGCAAGCAAATGCAGGCGCTAACGGAACTGGTTTTGCTCTAATAATGAGTGCAGATCAAAAACAAGCAATAGAACTTTATGATTCTTCATTTTGTGTTGGCTGTGGACTACCAAATGCAACGCTTTATTTTCCTGAGCTGTTAAAAGAAAGTCTTGAAAATGAATTCGGTGGTTATAAAGACCCTAAAAAACTAATCAATATTGTTCACCCTTCTAAGAAAGTGGCTTTTTTTAGTTATCAAATTCCACAAGTGAACAATAAAACGCATGGTATTGCTAAATATGATGATGAAGACACTTTCAACTATAAAGAGATTCAAGTCACCTTAGATAAATCACAACAGTCATTGGTTGGCCCTATCCTTAATTTTTATAACGCGACTCATTAAATATTTGCACCTATAAAAAAACCCGCTTTCGCGGGCTTTTTTTTATTTGTGTAGTATCGATTCAAAGGCTTTTAAACGCTTATAAATCGAAAGTAGCTCAATAATTGTTTTCCATGAAGTAATTAAATATTGAAATGATTCACGGACCTTATCAAACACATTGCTTATTTGTGTAATTAAGCCTAATGTCATTTTACCCGCTGCAATAGATGGGAATAAAACAACTAAGCTATATAAAATATCTAATTGTAGATACCAGATACTGACTAGATTAAAATAAGAATAATGCAAATATAATCTAAAATAATTCAGCTTAACACTCGAGAAAAGTTCTTTTAGTGTTTTTGGTTGCGCTCTTTCCTCATGATCTTCGCCATAAACCAGTTCTTTACGGTAAGCAGCTTCTACTTTTTGATTATTAAATTGTAGACCAGGCAATTTAATACCAACCACCATTAATAGAACTGTACCAAAAACAGCCCATACTATTGCCGCCCACACCAATGAATGGTCAATTTCTCCTACCAGAGGAAGTACCTTAACTTGCTTAGAAAGCTCAAACAGAATAGGTAAAAATGCAATTAATACCATAATTGCCTTTATAAAATTTACCCCTAAATCCTCTAGAACAGATGCGAAACGCATGGTATCTTCTTGTACACGTTGTGAAGCACCTTCTACATGACGCAACTTATTCCAATGCTCTGTGTAGTATTCGTTCATTGCTGTACGCCAACGGAATACATAATGGCTAGCAAAAAATGAATTAATTACAGCTAAAGTCACACCAACCATAGCAATTAAAAGGAATGTAACCGTTCCCATATAAAGTTTATTAATGTCACCCCCACCGTGATCTAACATACTTTGAATGAGATTATAAAAAGGTCCATACCATGCATTAATAGCAACACTAACCTGAACGCTAAACCAAATGTTGAACAAAATAAATGCCGAACCCCACACAGACCAATACTGCCATGGATTATTCGATATAGCTTTCCAAAACCCAGCAAACAGTGCTGTAGAGATTAAAAACCAAAGGTAAAACCATAAGAAGGTTGGAGACCAAAAACGGCTAACACCTATTGGCAACTGTGCATCATGGTAGCCTTTAGCAAACCCAATAAAAGTTCCCCATGTGTTCCCACCTGAGTACCAGAGCACCATATTTAGCACGATCCAAACAACCGCAGATATAAAAAAATACCGTGGGGATGGAAAAAATGATTTGAACATTAAGCGTGGATATCCTTATATTTCTTCAAATTTACAATGAGAAGAATACTAAAACCTAAACCTTAAAATTGTGAAGTACAAAGTTTAGAGAATTGTCAGTTTTTCTCGTTTCATTGAAGGATTTGATCGTTTTTTTGTAAATTCATCCCTTTTTGACAATTTAATCCATTTAAATTGCCTTGTATATGACTCTCGATAGAGCCATATACGGTTTTATAACACAGCAATATCAGAGATTAAATCTCTTCTTTACGAACAATATAGCCTTCCAACTGCATTGCCTGAATCAGCAAATCTAGGTCTGAAGCGCTTTTAAGCTCTACATCAACACTCACTGCACTTTCTTTGGCGCGGCTGGTTGCTGCAAAGCGCTCATGGCGTAGTTCATAAATATTACCGCCTTGCTCAGCAATAATTGCTGTTAAACGGGCCAAAGCACCTGGATTATCTGGTAGTTCAACACGAATACGAACCATACGCCCTGTACGCGTTAAATGACGTTGCAATACAGAGACCATAACGCGTGTATCAATATTGCCACCAGAAAGCACTACACCAAGCTTATGACCTAAAAATAGATCAGGACGAGACATAATCGCAGCAATACCTGTCGCACCGGCCCCTTCACATACTGTTTTCTCAATATTGAGTAACAGCGCAATTGCCTCTTCAATCATGTCTTCAGTAACAACAACAATGTCATCAACATATTGTTTAGCAACTTGAGTTGTAAGCTCGCCCGGAGTTTTTACCGCAATACCTTCTGCAACTGTAGAGCCCATTGAAACGGCATGCTGATAATTGCACAGAAGTTTCGCCATACTTGGGTATACAACCGATTGCACCCCAATCACTTTAATTTTGGGATTTATAGCTTTAGCAGCAATCGCAATACCAGAAATTAGACCACCACCCCCAATTGGTACAACTAAAATGTCTAGTTCAGGAACAGCTGCAAGCATTTCGAGCGCAATGGTTCCTTGACCTGCAATAATTTCTGCATCGTCAAATGGATGGATAATTGTTAAAGATTCTTCTTGTGCAACACGATGCATTTCAGCAGCAGCTTCTGAAAAGTCTTGTCCGTGCAAAATAACTCGTGCGCCATATTCACGCACTCGCTGTACTTTTACGTTAGGTGTAGATTTAGGCATAACAATGGTCGCTGTTACACCTGTGCGCTGAGCATGATACGCTACGCCTTGCGCATGATTACCTGCCGAAGCTGCAATAACACCATGTTGTTTTTCTTGATCAGATAAACACAACAGTTTATTCAGTGCACCCCGTTCCTTAAAAGAAGCTGTAAATTGTAAATTTTCAAATTTCAGCCACATCTCAGCGCCTAAGGTTTTAGAAATGGTTTCTGAGAAAACAAAAGGAGTTTTTACGACTAAACCTTCTAAACGCTCTGCGGCAGCATGAACATCATCTAATGTTGGAAACCCATTTTTAACCTGTTGCTGTATCATTTATCTAGTCAGCCTCAATACATTACAAATCAATTATTTTTTAAAAATGACATCAATATTTTATATTGGTCATCAGAGTTTTCAGCATATCCAACATATACCTAATATACAAAAATTTTTATTCCAAAAATTAAGGATTTAAATTCACATAAAAAAAGCCCTGCTCAGGCTTTTTATTTAATTTTCAAAAGATTAACGTTAAATTATTGGGTTTGTGCGCTCAAGCCATCCGTAGATAGATTTTGTTCAGCTATTTTTTCATCTATTGCAAACTGAATATCGGAAAGTTTGGCATTAGCTGCATCTATGCCAGATTTCATGGTGGCTTCACGGCCTTTCACATCAAAAATATGTGCTTTTTCTCTTAAATCTGGCTGAATAACAACATCCGCATATTGTAATTCTTCTGCCGCCAAACGACCTTGCATAATATTAATATTCTGGTTAAACAATCCCCAGACGTTCGATGTTTCTGTGTAAATAGGCTGAGCTAAAATATCAACGGCAATAATGACGTCAGCACCTAAATCTCGTGCGACTTCAACAGGTACAGGACTCACCAACCCACCATCTACATATTCTGATTTGCCAATTTTAGTCGGGACAAACATACTTGGAATTGAAGCAGATGCTCTTACAGCTTGCCCAGTATTACCATAGTTAAATACGGTTTTAGTGCCATGCTTTAATTCGGTTGCGACCACATACATTGGAATTTTCATTTTTTCGAGTGGCATGTTGTTTACTTGCTCGTTAACGTAGTTTTCTACTTTTTTGCCATCAAAAAAACCTTTTAGCCCGATACTAATGTCACGCACATCGCCAGCTTTCATTTTTAATGCAGTATCACGTAATTCAGCAGGACTTTTACCGCTGGCATAAAGTGCTCCAACAATACTACCGGCACTGGTACCTACAATAAAATCTGGTCGAATACCATGTTGTTCTAAAACCTCAATAACACCGATATGAGCATAACCTCGTGCACCACCGCTACCTAATACAAGCGCAACCACAGGACGTTTTTGCTGTTTTTTAATTCGTGCAAATGGCTGATCGACAGAGCGAGCATAAGCTTCCGATGTTTGTGGTTTTAAAGCCGCAGACAAGTGTGTAGTGGTCTGGCATCCTGCCAACACAATAGAGAGTCCGAGAACCCACAATTTAAGCTGTTTCATGGCCTATCTTCGCACTATGAGGTTTAAGTTCGGATTGCAATTTTAGTTGCTCGTCTCGTGAAAAGCTGTATTGAATTTATTTAATTTGTCATGTTTAAAATTTAGACTCAAGTATTTTATCTATCTCCCCTATGAAAAAGGCCTCTTATTTATAAGAGGCCTTTAGTAACTTACCAGATATCTGAATCAACTTTTTTCTTCAATTCTGGATATTTATCTATTTTAAACTCAGGCTCTTTAATGCCCTTTTTCAATTGTTCACGATAATCTTTCAACAATGTGCGTGCCATCGGTGTTAATAGTACGATTGCAATCAAGTTAATGGTTGCCATGATACCCATAAACAAGTCAGCCATAGACCAAACGAGCGGAACACTACCAATTGCACCGAAGTACACCATCACCAATACAAAAATACGGAAGATGAACATAACTTTCGGGTTGTTATTAATAAACTGTACATTACCTTCTGCATAGGCATAGTTACCTAGTACAGCTGAATAACAGAACAAGAATAATAGAACTGCAAGGAAGTCCGATCCCCAATGTCCGACTTGAGTTTCTAAGGCACGTTGTGTTAATTCAACACCGACAAAACCTGCATCTTGGTAAACACCAGAAACCAAAATGATGATTGCGGTACTGGTACATACAATGAAAGTATCTACAAATACACCGAGCATTTGTACTAAACCTTGGTTTACAGGATGTTTTACATCAGACGCAGCCGCTGCGTTTGGTGCAGAACCCATACCAGCTTCGTTAGAGAACAAGCCACGCTTAATCCCTTGCATCATTGCCATTGACACTGCCGCACCAAAGAAACCACCTGCTGCAGAATTAAAATTGAAAGCTTCAGTCACAATCAGCTTTAAAATATCAGGCAAAATTGCATAGTTACTGATTGCAATATAAAGAGCAACAGATAGATAAAGGCCTGCTTTTAAAGGTACAAACATCTCTGCAAATTTAGCGATACGCTTAATACCACCAAAAATTGCCAATGCCACTAAAACTACAAGAGCAAGGCCAACCCATGAAATTTCTAGATCAACACCACCTAAATGAGCAATAAGGTTAGCTTTGTCCCAACCCCAAGCATGTGAAGATGCATTAGCAATGGCATTGATTTGAACTGAGTTGAATACGAAACCGTAGGTAAAGATCAATGCAAGCGCGAAGACCACACCAAAGGTTTTACTGCGTAAACCTTGAGTAATATAGTAGGCTGGTCCACCGCGGAACTGTTTAGTCTTACTATCTCTAACTTTAAATAGCTGAGCAAGTGTAGACTCAATAAAAGCAGAGCTCATACCAAGAACAGCTGTTACCCACATCCAGAACACTGCGCCAGGACCACCAATTGCGATGGCAATTGCTACACCAGCAATATTACCTACACCAACACGGCTCGCAAGGCCTGTTACAAACGCCTGAAAAGGTGTAAGACCATGTTCATCTTCGCCTTCTGTACGACTGCTTTTCATCACTCGGATACTTTGCAAGAACATGCGAATTTGCACTGCTCCTGTTAAGACCGTATAAAAAACACCTACAGCTAGCAAGAAAATAACCAAAAAGTCCCATAAAGGGTCATTAAAAAATTTTACCCACGACATCAGTGTGGCATTGAGTTGTTCATTCATACTCGGTCCGCTTACGTTCCTTGCTAATGTGCTAAAAGCACATGCCAAAATACTGCAATAAACAAAAAAGCCCCTAGAAACCGGGACTTTTCAGTAAATTCAAGAAAAAACTTTTAATGTCAATTGAATAGCAATTATCGTCACAAGTTTAAGCAACATCATGCCCAACACTAAGCCTTTGAAGGTTGCATGAGAGAAAGCGACCTTCAGACAAAATAATATCATTGCACTACTGAAAATTTCCGCTTTTGGAAAAACAGTATGCATGGACTCAGCTACAAACTTGGAAACTAACAAATGACCACCGCTAAATAAACTCGTCTAATGATTCCCATCAGTTAGCGAGTTATACAAAATCTGGATTTAAGCCAATAAGCATATTTACATATACTTTTGAGCAAATGTCTAAACTGGATATAAATTTCAAAGACTGTAACAAGCGATCGCCATAACGCGACTATCTGTGCCCTTTTCTCCATGATCAAAGAAAAGTGCGTTTAGACCTGTACTAAGCTGTTGTATTTTTTGTGGCCCAGTAGCTGCGTGAGTTACGTTCATTTTCATGGTTGCAATGGTAATCGCCAATCCTTGTTTCATGAACTGCTTGTTGATGAGTGGTAGACTCATGTAAAGCTCCTATACCTCGTGTATTTCTCCATTTCTGCACCTAAATCCTTTTTGTAAAGGGATTTTGTTTGCAGCCAGTATTTCCGAACGTGAGTATGGAGAAATCATACCTGCGTAAAAAAGTCGGTATTATGCAGAAATTTAAAGTTTTGTGTATATTTTTCATTAAAATTTTATATAAAAAATGGTCATATTTTATATAAAACGATCCGTTTTGTACTGTTTTTAAACATATTATACCTTTATTTCAATTGAATATTTTTCACCCACTCCTTGTTATGCTTTTATTTTTATAACCGACAAAATCACACTATTTTGTCTATTTAAATCTAAAGTGGCATATTTGAATTATGATTAATCAGACATTATGTCTAGACTAATTAAATTATCATACCTGTAAGGATATCTCTTTTCTAATATTTTTTGCTTATAAATGAAGGACTTTCAAAACATGAAATTAAGCTTCAAAAAGTATGAAATATTTAAGAAAAAGATGTAGGAGTACTCATGAATCTGGAACAAGTTCGTCTCGTTGATGAAGCTATTACTTCTCGACATTCTGTCCGCGCTTTTTTAAATACTCCAATTGAGCCAGAAGTCATTAAAGATATATTACAAGTCGCGAGTCGAGCACCTTCTGGAACAAACACTCAACCATGGAAAGTCTATGCAGTAACAGGCAATAAGCGTAATGAAATAGTTGAACGTGTCTGTGCAGCACAAATCGAAGTTTCAAAAAAACCAGAACTTGCAGAACAATATAAAGAAACTTTTGCCTATTACCCTGAAAAATGGGTATCCCCTTTTATTGACCGCCGACGCGAAAATGGTTGGGGGCTCTATGGTCTACTCAACATTAAAAAAGGCGAAAAAGAAAAAATGGCTGAACAGCAGTTACGCAACTTTAAATTGTTTGATGCACCTGTAGGCCTTTTCTTTACAGTAAATAAAGCGATGGGAATTGGATCTAAAATGGATATCGCAATGATGATCCAAAACGTGATGGTTGCTGCCAAAGCACGTGGTTTAGATACATGCCCACAAGCAGCTTGGAACCATTTCCACCCTATCGTGTTAGATGTGCTGAGTGCATCAGATGACGAAGAGCTCGTATGTGCAATTGCGTTGGGCCATGCAGACCCTAGCCACATTGTAAATACCTTCATTACCCCTAGAGAACCTGTTGAAAATTTCGCAGTTTTTCTAGACTAATTAGATCTAAGTCGCCATCCTCTTAAAATTATGAGAATGGCTTGGTTTTTACTTGTTGCGCCGCTTTTAAAACGACAACGAATCCACTCAGTGTAAATAACACCATCATCACGCCCATGTTGAGCGATGCAGACCAAATCAGGAAGTTAAGCAGCACCCCGCCCAAGAGGCCACAAGCGAATTGCATACTTCCCATAATGGCACTGGCTGTTCCTGCGCGGGCACCTTGTTTGGACATTGCAAGTGCCATTGCATTTGGCCCGGTTAAACCAATGCCTGAAATAGCGAAAAATAGCCCTAACATAACAAGCCATAAAGGCGCAGCAAGAATTAAACCCGCAATAAATACGATAATGGCTCCAGTCACTTGTACAAGTGAACCTGCCTTTAACCGTTTAGTGATTTCAACACGTGATGTTAAATGCTTATTTAAAGATGACATTAACATAATGCCAAAAGCATTTAGTCCAAATACGTAAGCAAACTCTTGCTGATTAAGCCCGTACTGATCCATAAAAACCGCAGGTGCTGAGCTGATATAACAAAATAGCGCAGCTCCTGTTAAACACCCTGCAAACATAGGTAAACGGAAACTCGCATCTTTGAAAATAGCCCCATAGAGGGTAACGACTTGATATGGTGATAGCTTGAGTCTTTTATCGATTGCCAAGGTCTCTTTAAAGAAGAAATGTACGCACAACCAGCATATGACACCAACAATTGAAAGGGCAATAAAAATCGCTTGCCAAGGGAACCATATTAAAATCCAGGCTCCAATCATAGGTGCCAAAATTGGTGCAAGTCCCATTACAATCATCATGCTTGAAAAAGCTTGTGCTGAGCCTTGAACGTCCAGTTTATCGCGTATTGCTGCACGAGCCATAACTACACCGACACAACCGCCTAAAGCTTGCAAAATACGAGCAGCAATCAAGCCCCATTCATTTGTAGCCAATACACAAAATAAGCTTGCGACTGCATAAAGTGCGAGACCAAAATAAAGTGGTTTTTTTCTACCAATTCGGTCGCTTAGAGGACCATAAACCAATTGCCCAACAGCTAAACCAAAAAAGTAAGCTGGTAGTGTATTGGCCACCATTTGTGTACTTACCCCAAAATCATGGGCCATTTGCGGCAAAGCTGGTAAGTACATATCTATGGATAATGGCCCTAAAGCCGTAAGTAAAGCGAGCAACATAATCCAGCCAATAGAGTATTGACGCTGGGCTGTTTGTTCAGACATAACGATATTTCATTTTTCAATCATTTGCATACAGACAAGCTTACACTGTCTATCGTATGATTTGTGCAACATTGGTGTAGAAATACACAAATCCTTTATCACTCAGGTTGATCAGCAAGGACTTCCTTTGAAATCTTGGTTTAAACGCCTAAAAAGAGCGACTTATAACACAACATTTATGTATAACGTACGAATGCTGATAGCCTTTTCAGGAACTGCTTTCGTGCCTTATTTTCTGGGCTATCAATTAGCAACCATTCCACTCACTTTAGGTGTAGTCGCAGCAGGTTTAAGCGATATTGATGATCGCTTTTCAGTGCGTATCATGAACCTAATTTATACTTATATTGGGTTCTTCGTTACCGCTGCTTCCGTACAACTACTTTTCCCCTACCCAATGGCTTTTGCTTTAGGGTTAATTGCCTCATGTATTGGCTGGATTTTATTAGGCTCATTAGGACGTCGTTACGCAACCATCTCTTATGGCTGTTTAGTTGTTTCAGTCTATACCATGCTAGGTGTTCACCTTTTTGATCATTGGTATATCCAACCTGCACTTTTAGTTGTAGGTGCTGCATGGTATGGCCTCATTGCTACTATTAGCTTTTTATTATTTCCTGTTCGACAACTACAAGACAAACTGGCTGCGTCTTATGCATCCCTAGGCGATTTTCTTTTTGCAAAATCAAATTTGTTTGATGTAGATATGACTCCTGCCAGTTATCAGCAAAGCATGATCGAGCTGTCATTAGAAAACGGCAAGTTAATTACGATTTTTAATGACTTAAAAACAGCTTTATTAACTCGTTTAAAAGGCGACCGTGGGCAAAAAGATACACGCCGAAGCTTACATTATTATTTTGTCGCTCAAGATATTCATGAACGTGCTGACTCCGCTCATATTGACTATCAAAAATTAGCTAAAATTTTTCAGCACAGTGATATTTTATTTAGATTCCAACGAATTTTGGCGATTCAAGGCAAAGCTTGCCAAGAGTTAAATGAATGTATTTTGCAACGTAAACCTTATAACCATAATAAAAGGTTCAAACAAAGCTTTGAAAACCTACGCCTCTCTTTAGAAAAGTTACGTCGTGATCAACATTACGATCTTTTATGGGTAAATGCTCTTTTTGCTTTATACCAAAATTTAAAGTCTATCGACTCCCAATTACTCAACTTAGAAACAGAACAACACATTCAATCTGATAAAGTAAAACAAGCCGAAAACCAGCTTAAAGATGACGATTTACAAGGATGGAATGATATTGTCATTCGGATAAAACAAAATTTAACTCCCGAATCTGTACTCTTCCGTCATGCAATTCGCGTATCGATCGTTTTATTCATTGGATATGTCTTTATTCAAATGACCCATATTGAATATGGCTACTGGATTATGCTTACTGCCCTATTTGTAAGCCAACCCAACTTTAACGCGACCAAACGCCGCTTACGTCTACGAATTGTTGGAACATTGATTGGTATTGTTGTTGGACTTGCGATTATCTTCTTAATTCCTTCAACCGAAGGACAACTATTCATGTTGATATTGAGTGGAGTTCTATTTTTTGAGTTACGAAGTAAACAATATGCACAGGCAACTGCCTTTATCACAATTTTGGCATTAATTAACTTTAATCTAGATGGTTCAGCCATGGCAGCAGCTATTCCAAGATTTGTAGATACCTTAATGGGATGCGCCTTAGCTTGGTTTGGTGTGACCTTTATCTGGCCTGACTGGAAATTCAGACGCTTGCCTCGCAACATCAGACGCTCACTCCAAGCTCAATGTAATTATTTAGCCGAAGTTGTCAAACAATATCATGAAGGCCGTAATCATGCGCTAAATTACCGAATTGTACGTCGAGCTGCACATAATACAGATGCTGAAGTTGCTTCACTTATTTCAACTTTAGCAACTGAACCAGACTTTGACCCGACTCGTAAATCCGATATTTTTGAATTTTTATGTTTAAACCATACATTTTTAAGTTATATCGCGGCACTTGGAGCACATCGAGAAAATATTCAGGATCAAGCTGTTCTTAAATTATTAGACCAAGCGCTTGATGATATTCAAGGTGCGCTATTAAGAGACGAAATGCCTGATCTTACAGCACAAAATATGCTCCAAACGATACGTCAACGTCTAAGCCAAAATGATGAGGATGACCAAAAATCACTCATTATTTTACAGCAGCTCTCGCTCATGCTTGGTGTATTGAACCGATTTAGTATGCTAAAACAACGGCTAAGTCATGATCTTGATAATGATGCCAGTGAGCTTGCATCATTATAAATTTGCCTCGGAATTTAGTATTAAATTGGCATAATATCCTTTCCTGACTTATGCCAATTAGTGCTAAACTTAAAACAGTTTACAATTTGTTATTTGCACTATGACCGCGAAAACTTTATACGCTTATACGCTTCAGCCTGTTCCATATGATGTGTCAGAAGCTGAACAACGTAATGCACAGCTTCTTATCTGGCGCAGCACCAATAAAATCAGCACAAAAATTTGGGCAATTATGGGTGTCGTTTTAGCCCTAGCTATATTAGGTCTTATTTTTATTAAGAACTACTCTACTGTTTTTTGCTGGGTTGCTATTGTCGCTGTAGTACTTTATTACCTAGGTCGTAAATACGGATTAGAATGGTACGTTAAACGCAAAATGAATGAATTTCCGGTACAGGAAATCAAAGGTATTCGTTTAGGCGTGCAGCCTCATGGTATTGTGATGCGTCAACAAATGGGCCATCAAGAAGGTGTTGGTACAATTGGATGGAAAAACATCTATGAATGGTACAATGCACCTGATTTCATTTTGGTCAATTTCAAAGTAAAAGATCCAAAAGGTCAAGAACAACAAGGTGCTTATATTTTACCTAAGCGCATGGATTCTAAAAACTTCTCATTCAATACAATTCGCACACATCTAAAAGAAGCTGTAGGCGAACCAAAAACCCTGTAAGTTTTGATTTTATAAAAAACCTCCTTTGGGAGGTTTTTTATTGCAGTAAAGACAAATGATAATGAAAATTAATATTATCTCGAAAATCCATATTATCTACTCAATCTTCGGCTATACTTCGTTACAAGATCTCCATCATATTTACATTTTCGACCATGTTTAAAAAAATTTTATTTCAAATTCATTGGTTTCTGGGTATTACTGCTGGCCTAATCTTATCCATTATGGGTGTAACAGGTGCAATTTATTCTTATGACCAACAGATTTTAAAATGGGTGAATTCTGATAGTTATATTGTTCAAGCTGAAAGCACTCCAAAATTAACCCCTGCTCAGCTATATCAACATTTCAATACAACTCAGCCTGAAATTAAAATTAATAGCATTACGATTGCCAAGGACCCCACCTCTTCTTCTGTTGTCAATATTGAAAAAGAAGGTGAACGCCGTGGCTACAATATGATGGTTAACCCGTATAACGCTCAAGTTCTGCCAGATGTTAAAGGCCGAAAATTGTTGTTACTCATACAACAAATTCATCGCAATTTAACCGCAGGCGAAGTTGGCAAGCAAATTACTGGTGCTTGTGCCTTAATGTTAATTTACTTTGTATTGAGTGGATTATATTTACGCTGGCCTAAAAAGCATTCTGCTCGTCAATGGCTCGCTGTTAAACCGAAATTGAAAGGCCGAAATTTTATTTGGGATCTACATGCTGTTGTCGGCACATGGGTCATTGTTTTTTATCTTCTTTTCGCGTGCACAGGTCTATATTGGTCTTATGACTGGTGGCGTAGTGGCATGTTCAAAGTGATGGGAGTTGAGCAACCTAAACCACAAGGTCATGGTGCCACTCCTCAAAATCGTGGAATGCAACAAGGCAAACAATCTGATCGTAATAATGATAAAAAATCACAACATCAATTAGATAATACTCAGCTCATTACAGCACTTAATCAAACGTGGAGTGGCTTCAATAGTCAGGTTGGACGTGACTATTCGACGCTAACATTGAACTTACCGAAAAAAGATGATGGAAAAGTTGAGTTAAGCTTTGTCGATGCTACGCCACAACATGAGCGTGCACGTAACCAAGCCATCTATAATTATCAAACTGGTAATATCGAAAAGATGGAGCTTTACGAAGATAAAAAGCTTAATCAAAAAATCATGAGCAGCATGTTACCAGTGCATCGTGGTAGTTTCTTTGGGCCAATTTATCAATTTTTTGCAATGCTTGCTTCATTGGCAATGCCTCTGTTCTTGGTTACAGGATGGATGCTTTATCTTAAGCGCCGTAAACAGAAAAAATTAACACAGGCAGCTCGTCAATCTTTAGCTGGACAATATATTGATCCAAATGCGAAACCTTGGCTTATTACCTATGCAACTCAGACAGGTGTAGCCGAACAACTCGCTTGGAGCACAGCAACAAGTTTACAAGAAGCTCATCAGCCAGTTCTGGTTAAACCTGTACAGCAGTTAACACAATCTGATTTAGAGCAGCATGAGCAGGTTTTATTTGTAATCAGTACATACGGTACTGGTGATGCGCCTGATCTCGCCACAAGCTTTGCTAAAAAGCTTTTAAAAGCAAATCTAGATCTTAAACACATCAACTATGCTGTTTTGGCATTAGGTTCTAAAGAATATCCTGATACTTATTGTAGCTTTGGACATGCGGTAGACCTCTGGCTTAAAACTAATGGTGCTCATGCCCTCTTTAGTACAATTGAAGTTGATAATGCAAACTTATCGGATATTCAAAACTGGAATCAGGCACTCGCGCAAGCAACTAAATTAGATTTACATGCTGTCAATTTAGAAAAAATATTTGATACATGGGTACTGCAACAACGTGACTTACTCAATCCAAATAGCTTAGGTCAACCTGCTTATAATATTGAGCTTAATGCAAAGCACGAAGCACTATGGCAAGCGGGTGATATTGCTGAAATTCAACCTGGTAATAGCCCTGAACGTATCCACGATTTTTTGCAGAAGCATCATATTCTTAAAAATACAAAAGTTGATTCATTACAGATTTCAATTGAGAAAGCACTTTGGAGTAAAGATTTAACGGGCGAAATTGAACCATTTGCGAATCTAGACCATTTATTAGAACAGCTTCCTAACTTACCAACGCGAGAGTACTCAATTGCGAGTATTCCTTCTCAGCAAGTGCTTCGTTTGGTTGTTCGTCAACAATATGACACGTCTGGTAATTTAGGTTTAGGTTCAGGTTGGCTCACTCAACATACGCAAGTTAATAATGAAATTGCTTTGCGTATTCGTACCAACGAATCATTCCATCTTATTGATGACAACCGCCCTATTATTTGTATTGGTAATGGAACTGGTATTGCTGGCTTAATGAGCCTATTACACACTCGTACTCGTCATGATTACACTGAAAACTGGTTAATCTTTGGTGAGCGTCAAAGAGCATGTGATTTCTTCTATGCATCAACTATTGAGGCATGGCAAACAACAGGAATATTAAAACGTCTAGATTTAGCGTTTTCAAGAGATCAAGAAAAACGTATGTATGTTCAGGATGTAATCCGTCAGAATGCAGCAGAATTAGTAAGCTGGATAGAACGCGGTGCGGTTCTTTATGTATGCGGTAGTATTGATGGTATGGCAAGTGGAGTCGATCAAGCACTTATCGAAATTCTAGGTGAAGAACACGTAGATGAATTAAGACAACAAGGCCGTTACCGCCGTGATGTTTATTAAAGACCAATAAAAACAAAAAAACCGAGTAATAGCTTAAATGCTTTACTCGGTTTTTTATTGCATTCAGAATGATTTTGCATACACTGTCTGCAATTTAAATTGCAACTCTAAGCACAATGCAAGTCAGTAAGTGGATCCGTATTTTCCTAGCAATCATTGGTTCGATTTTATTTCTAGATGGATTAGTTTTAATTTGTCTCAATAAAATTAATGTAGGCACAATTATTCCTTTCATTTTAGGTGCTTTCTTCTGCCTATATTCTTTATTTTATTATCATTTAGAGCGTTTTTTCTTCTATCATTTCCGCTTACATACATTTTGGCGTTTAGGCTGGTTATGCTTCTGGATATGGTTAATTGGCTTAGGCTATTTTTTTAGTTTTATAAAAGAAAATAAAGATACTTCAAATAATATTCCTCCAGTAAAAGCAATTATTGTTTTGGGGAGCGGCGTTGAAAACGGTCAACCATCCACAATTCTTGCTAAGCGCTTAGATACGGCTGGCCCTTTAGCACTTAAACAACCCCAAGCAAAAGTTGTTTTAACGGGTGGTCTTGATTTCTCAGAAAAAGAAAGTGAGGCATTGGTTATGTCTCGTTATCTTGAGCAAAAGTATCATTTAGCAAAAGAACGAATGATACTTGAAGATAAAAGTACCAGTACTGAGCTCAATTTAAAAAATAGTAAACCACTATTAGCACAACACCACATTGCTTTAGAGCAACCAATCGCTATTGTGACAAGCGATTTCCATATTCCTCGAGCAATCGCAATTGCGAAAAAACAGGGCTACAGTCAGGTATATGGTGTAGCTGCAGAAACTCCATTAGCTACACGCTACAATGCATGGTTGCGTGAATACTTTGCTTATGCGAGTGGATGGCTACTAAACGAGTATTAAATGTAAATAATTTCCAAAACTGCTATTAAAAATAGCAGTTTTTTATTTTTAAAAAATATAGCTCTCGGCCAAATAGAGTTGATAAAGACCAAAAATAATGAATAGAAATATAATTTTGAATGTTTAGATGCTAACAGAACAAATTTAATGAAAATAAAAGCTTTAATAAAATTTTAGAGGAAATATTTTTAGCTATGCCTAAGACAACAATATTTAATCGTCGACTGAATAACTTACTTAGATTGTAGATATAGATAATTCTAAGCAGAAAAGCACTGAGGATATAAAAACTTTAATTTCAGGATAGAAAAGCTGAACTTACACTCTTACTTGAATGGTAAATGAATTTATAAGACAGTTTACAATATTGGTAAATAAGAATTTTAAATTTAGGAAGATTTTGAATTTCTGAAAGAAATTATGGTGGGCGCTGACGGGATCGAACCGCCGACATTCTGCTTGTAAGGCAGACGCTCTACCAACTGAGCTAAGCGCCCTTAATGAGAAAAGACAACGAATGCAGTCTTTATACCCTACATTCTCTAGACAAGGGAATCAAGAGAATGGCGCAGCGGACGGGGCTCGAACCCGCGACCCCCGGCGTGACAGGCCGGTATTCTAACCAACTGAACTACCGCTGCACTTACAATACTTTAAAGTAAAGTATGGTCACATATATGGTGGGCGCTGACGGGATCGAACCGCCGACATTCTGCTTGTAAGGCAGACGCTCTACCAACTGAGCTAAGCGCCCCTAGAAGAAAAATTAATAAATTATCAATTTTTTATTTAAGACTTTTACACCTTAAATTTCCTTCCAATCACAACTCGATTTGAAAAGTGGCGCAGCGGACGGGGCTCGAACCCGCGACCCCCGGCGTGACAGGCCGGTATTCTAACCAACTGAACTACCGCTGCACTTTCACAATATCGAAATTGTGGGGTAAAACGATGTTAAGTCTAAAGTGGCGCAGCGGACGGGGCTCGAACCCGCGACCCCCGGCGTGACAGGCCGGTATTCTAACCAACTGAACTACCGCTGCACTTGAGAGCTTAACGTAAAGGCTTGGTGGGCGCTGACGGGATCGAACCGCCGACATTCTGCTTGTAAGGCAGACGCTCTACCAACTGAGCTAAGCGCCCTTAACGTCTTCATCGTTTGTGAGGTGCATTATAGAGAATCTTTAACAGGTGTCAAACGCTTTTCGACTTCTTTTTAAAAAAACACGAATGAATGATTAAAAATAAGTCATTATTAAGTAAAAAACAATTTTTTGTATTTTATTTAAACACTTATTTCAATATTTACTGTATTCACACAGCTAAACAATAAGAGGTAAAGCTATCACTCAGGCTAAAGATTGTTCAGAAAGATAAACTAGTGCATCTTCTGGAACCAAATCAAATAATTCAATGATTTCTTCATTTCGCATTCGAACACAGCCATGTGACATTGGCACGCCCATTGGTTGTGTATCCGGAGTTCCGTGAATATAGATGTAACGCTGCATCGTGTCGCACCCTTCTCCTTTATTAAAGCCATTTTCTAAGCCATCTAACCAGAGTATACGAGAAAGGATCCAGTCCCGTTCAGGATATTGGGTAGCTAATTCAGTGTTATAGACCTCGCCTGTTGGCTTACGGGCAATAAAAACTGTATTTTTAGGAGATTCAGCGCCAAATTTTTGTGCCACTCTATGCCAACCACGTGGAGTTTTACCCGTATTTTCCTGTTCGCCAATTCCATTTTTTCCCGTAGAAATGACATAAAACTTATTATATTTAGGCAAAGCTAGTGTTTGATTTTCTAAATCGATGAGAACATCAGCATCTTCGAGCTTAAATTGAGACATTAAACTTATTCTCTTATCTGAGTATCCAATTAAAATACGCTTATTACATGGAGCACTTCAACAAACATTAACAATCGCTCATATTTCTATATACAGTCGTACTGTTTATTTGATGAAAAGAAGTAAATATTACTGTTCATTGTTTTTTGGCTCAGGGCGTAACCATAACCAAACTGCAACGAGCAACATGGTAGTATCAGTAAAAACCTTGACCAAAAAAGGTGCTGAGGTAAACAGCATTATCATCCCGCTGATTGCCATCATTATGCTCGCAATCCACTTCGCTTTGCGAGGTACTGTACCATTGGCCCGCCAATCACGAAGAGTTGGCCCATATTTTGGATGATTTAATAACCACTCATCCATTTGTGGCCAACCTTTTGATGCAGCCCAAGCAGCCAGAATCAAAAACACTGTTGTCGGCATACCTGGTAAGATTGCTCCAATAATGCCAAGCGTGATAAAAATCACCACCAAAGAGCGCCAGAACAATGTTCGCATATATAAACCTTAACCTGCTGTTAGCGTTAGTATAAAGTGTTTTTCTAATATTTTTTGTTGATCCGTTATGAAATTAGGATGAATTACTCCGAGTATTGAATGTATGAATATTGCGTCAGTTAAAACTTCCTATTTCGAACCATGGTTACAATTTCAACATCCCATTGTGCGACAACTCGCTTTTTGTATTGCGAGTCCAAATTTACTTTGCCAATTACCAAAAAGTTTATTGATCCAGCATCATTTTAAACTTCATCCTGACGAAGTCTGGGAAATTCATTTTCAAAACTATTTACCACGTTTGAAACAACTCGATGAGTCCCCCGAACCTTTACTTCAGTTTTTATCTCAGCTTAAAAGTACACGTTTAGGTCTACGTTTCGAAAATTTACTTTGGTTTTGGCTACAAGAAGATAATTATCACCCCTATCAACTACTAGGTCATAGTATTCAAAAAATTGAAGGCTCTAAAACTTTAGGTGAGCTAGATTTTTTAATTTTAAATAAAGACTCTCAACAAATTGAGCATTGGGAAGTAGCATTAAAATATTATCTAGGTGAGACCGATTTGCTTTTAGAACAGTGGACTGGTTTAAATCGTGAGGATACTTTAAGCACAAAACTTTATCATTTTACCAATAAGCAATTTCAGTTTCCTCAAGCATTAAATTTTGAAATTCAGCAACGTTTTGCAGTTTTGAAAGGTCAACTTTATCTGCCTGTAAAGTTAAACTCTGAACAGTCACTACCCGACTGGATAAATTTAAATCGTCGTTTGGGATATTGGGGCACCACAATTCCCCATTCTTCTTTTTATCGATTAGAAAGGCATGAATGGCTGTGTCCAAATAAACAACCTAGTTCAGTTCCAGCACATTGGTGGACAGACGGTTTATATTGTAAAAATGGTCAGGAGGTTGTGTTTTATATGTTTAGACATCCTCCACACTTAAAATTTAAGCCTAAGATGCAGAAATTCAAATAATTAACAATAACTTTAAGCTTCCAGAAACATTTTATAACGTTTTTACTATTAAATAGTCATGTTTCTTTTCCCGTTTGTTTTTTAATCTAAATTTACTTCATTATTAAATTTAAACGGAGAAAATGATGAAAAAAGTTTTAGCTGCTTCTGTAATGATTGCTATTGTTTTAACAGGCTGTAATACGTTTAAGGGTTTTGGTAAAGATGTTTCTAAAGCAGGTGATGCTGTAACGAATACTGCTGAAAAAACACAAGATAAAATGTAAGTTAGAGTTATCACCAAAAAAACCTTATCGGAACGATAAGGTTTTTTTATTTTTACATACCCATCACGTAGAGATTCGCCTATTATATCGGACTATATTTCACCTGATCAGCACGCAATTTCCGGTATGAACCATTCAGATACTCTCTCGCTTAGCCTAGAACTTTTACAACAGCCTTCAGTTACTCCAATTGATCACACTTGCCAGACCATCATGGCAGACCGTTTAAGCCAAGTTGGTTTTCATATTGAACCAATGCGTTTTGGGGATGTTGATAATCTCTGGGCTCGTCGCGGAACTGAAGAACCTGTATTTTGTTTTGCAGGCCATACTGATGTAGTCCCGACAGGTAAGTTAGAAGCGTGGAATTCAGATCCATTCGCACCTGAAATTCGCGATGGAAAATTATACGGTCGCGGTTCGGCTGATATGAAAACAGCTTTGGCAGCCATGGTTGTCGCATCAGAAAGATTTATAGCAAAACACCCTGACCATAAAGGATCTATCGCCTTTCTGATTACTTCAGACGAAGAAGGCCCTGCTATTAACGGTACAGTCAAGGTTATTGAGACTCTTGAAGAACGTAATGAAAAAATTAAATGGTGTTTGGTAGGTGAACCATCAAGTACTCATAAATTAGGTGATATTGTTAAAAATGGCCGTCGTGGCTCACTTAATGCAGTATTAAAAGTGCAAGGCAAACAAGGTCATGTGGCTTATCCACATTTAGCCCTTAATCCAATTCATGCTGCATCTCCTGCTTTAGCGGAGTTATGCCAGACTGTTTGGGATAATGGAAATGAATATTTCCCGGCAACCTCATTTCAGATTTCCAATATTCATTCTGGAACTGGGGCAACAAACGTAATTCCTGGCACACTTGAAGTTACTTTTAACTTCCGTTATTCAACAGAAGTGACAGCAGAACAACTTAAGCAACGTGTTCATGAGATTTTAGATAAACACGGTTTACAGTATGAAATAGTTTGGAATCTTTCTGGTTTACCATTTTTGACACCAGTAGGTGAACTTGTTAATGCAGCTCAAACTGCTATTTTAAATGTAACTGGCACTGAAACTGAGCTTTCAACAAGTGGTGGTACTTCTGACGGACGTTTTATTGCTCCCACAGGCGCACAGGTATTAGAGTTAGGTGTTCTTAATGCAACAATTCATCAAATTAATGAACATGTTGACGTGCATGACCTCGATCCACTCACTGATATTTATGAGCAAATTTTAGAAAATTTATTAGCTAAATAAAAATTAAAAAGGAACTCAAAATGAGTTCCTTTTTTTCATACATGAAGCGAATTTTGAATATATTGCAAATTAGGAACGTGGTAGCGTTGATTCTCCATACGCACATATTTAAATACGGTTGGGTGCTGCAAAGAGTCCTGTATATCTTCGTTTTCATCTACGACTTCAGAAATACGTAAACGAATAGAAACTGGCATCGATTTACAGATGAGTGCAAAACGTTGACTGATATCTTCACTTTCAATAACCAATGCCACCGCTCGTGAATCAATTTCATTATGCAATGAATAGACAGGGAGTTTTACGTCATGCCATTCAATATGCTTGATGCTATTTTTAACATCCATAGCTGATAACACTATGTTTTGTGGCAATAGCATCGGCACTTGCTGATCACATTCAATAATATATGCATCAATGAAACCAGTTGAAACAGTAATTAAATGTTGAAGTTCTTGCTGATCCATTTCATTAATTAATGATGTACTTATCTGACTCTTCATTAGGCAAGTTCCTCTTCACGTGTCATGAAAAAAGCATCAATATTGTGAAGTAAGTCTTCTTCTTGGAAAGGTTTACCCATGTATTGGTTGACCCCTAAAGCAAACGCTCGTTCACGGTGTTTTTCGCCAGTTCTTGATGTAATCATAATGACTGGCATATCTTGATGTAGATCATGATGTCGTACGAGGTTAAGTACCTCAAAGCCATCCATTCGCGGCATTTCGATATCAAGCAGCATTAGATCTGGTTTAATATTTTCCAACTGCTCAATTGCATCAATACCATCTTTAGCTGTGACTACGTCATAGCCCTGACGCTCAAGTAATCGAGTCGTTACCTTACGGACTGTAACAGAGTCATCTACAATCATAATGAGACGGCGTTCGTCAGACTCTCGTTGTCTATAGACAGCCTCATTGAGCGGCTTATGTCGACGAGTAGACTGAATTTGGCGAGCAATATTTTGTCCATCTAAAATTAGACAAACTTGACCGTCACCTAAAATAGTTGCGCCTGCAATCGCACCAATACTAGAGAACTGCTGCCCGATTGGCTTAACTACAATCTGCGCACGTGAACCAATAAGCTGATCAACCAATAATGCAATGGTTTGTCCATTATTTGTCTTAATCATTAATACTGGTAGTGAATAAATCATCCCGCTTAAACGTGGAGTTGGTTGATTACCAACAAACTCAGATAAATAGCGTAATGGATAGCGTTTATTTTCAAATTCAAAGAATTCTTGTGCGCTTCCAAAATACTGTTCTAATGATGTTGGTGAAACTCGAACAATTCGATCAATTTGAGCCAATGGAATTGCAAATTGTTGATCGGCAACTTTAACCATTAAAGCATCACTAACAGCTACTGTGGTTGGAACACGTATGGTAAAAATTGTTCCTTGTCCATAAACAGAGTCGACACTCACATGTCCACCCAAAGCTTTAATATCACTTTGTACAACATCGAGTCCTACACCACGACCTGAAATCTGAGTGACTTGATCGGCTGTGCTTAGCCCCGGATGGAAAATCAACTGCAAAATATCTTGATGTTCTAATACTTGTTCAGAATTAATCAAACCAGACAAGAGAGCTTTTTGACGGACCTTCTCGATATCAATACCTCGACCATCATCTTTAAACGTAACAACAACATCCGTACCTTGACGGTGAATATTGAGTTCAATGCGTCCAGTTTCTGGTTTTTGTGCTTGCTCACGTTGCACACGATCTTCTAGACCATGGTCAATTGCATTTCGAAGCATGTGCTCAAGTGGTGTAACCAACCGTTCTAGCATTGTCCGGTCTAGCTCACCTTCAGTATTATTAACAAAAAGCTCTGCTGGTCGATCCAATGCAGTAGAAGTCTGCCTCACAATTCGTTGTAAACGAGGTAGCAATCGAGAGAATGGTACTAGTCGTGTTCGCATTAGCCCTTCTTGAATTTCCGCCTGAATACGTGATTGCTGTACCAGCAAACTCTCGGTGTCTCTGATTTTTTCGGACAATGTGTTTTTGAAATCTACTAAATCCGATGCAGATTCGGCAAGTGATTTCGATAATTGATTTAATGAAGAATATTGGTCCATCTCTAGAGGATCGAATTCTGTATAACGAGAGTGCTCAATACCGTGTTTTGCAATAATCTGGCTTTCTAATTCGCCTTCCATTCGACGTAACTGGTCTGCAAGTCGTTGGATGGCTAATTCCATTTCCACAAGCGTATGACCAAATTGACTGAGATCCATTTCAATTCGTGAACGGTTAATCGAATTTTCACCAGACAAATCAATCATTTTCTCGATTAAATCTGCTGAAACACGAATCATCTCATTATTTTGTTCAAGATGCTGCGTTTGTTCCCATGCCCCCATCATTGGCGGTGGTTCTGTACCATCACCTTGCACGAAACTCATGACAGGTTCGGCACTAAATAGATCAGTTCTAGTCAATTTACTTGGAATTTGTATCGCAGTTTCAATAAACTGAATATTTTCTAAACTCTGTTGTAAACCATCGAAATGTTGATAATTTTGCTTGAAAATCGCTTCTTTTAACCAAACAATTGCACTCTCTAGCAAGTTGTCATAAATATTTGAGCTAAAATGATAAAGCGCAAATTTTTCAAAAGCATTTTCAAGTTGATAAGCAATCGCTTGTACGGTTTCAAGTCCCAGCATACGGGACCCACCTTTCAAGCTGTGCACTGCCCTTTGTAGCTGAAGCAAGATACTACGATTGGTACGCTGCTCAAACCACTGCTTTAACAGATGATCGGCCATCTCCAAAAGCTCGGCCGCTTCCTCCATAAATGTCTGCTCGACAACAGAATCAATATCCTGATCTTGGATATTATCTGTATAGCCTTGTGCATCAAAAACTTGTAATTCTGTGTGCTCAACAAGTTTACTATTTGACTCAACAATCTGCTCAAAATTAGAAGTTAATTCATCGAGATTTAACGCAGTATGGTGTATAGCTTCTTGCTGTAATACTTCAACATTTAATTCTGATATAACATCTGTTTCAGACTCTGCTTGCATCTCTTTAACAGCAGAACCAAGTGAGTTATATACCTTAGCTGCACTCTTAAGCGCTTGAATAGTATGAGAAGCAGCATAATCTAGGTGCTGTTCACGTACTATTTGTAGGCGATCAGCTAAATCATCTTGGACCAGACGGATAAAATCAATGAGAGCAGATGAATTAATTAACTGTCTTTGAATTAAACGCTCATAAATACTTTCTAATTCATGTGCGATTAGACCAATATAATTTGCCTGAATCATATTTGCTCCACCTTTTAAGGTATGCAAATAACGCATCAGATTATTAAGAGCAGCGGAGTTCTCTTGATCATTAATCCAAATATTAAGATCTGTATCCATTCCTTCAAGCAACTCATCGGCTTCTTCAAGAAAAATATCTAACAGTTCTGGATCGAAATAACGGTTTACGTGCTCAGTAGACATGAACTGGCGATCTAAATGTACACTCTGACTCATTGCTACATGATCAGTTAATATACTTTCGATTGACGCCGAAGATTCATGTGATGTTTGTTCTACATCAGCACCAGATAGCGACTCAACAACGTCCTGGTCAGTATCTAATGATTCAGAATTAAGGCTCGGAATATATTGGGTATATAGTTTTAGCTCTTCCAACACATTTTGGTGTTGCTCAATAATGCTAACTCTTTGACCCGCAGCTAATGCATCAAATAACTGAATTAATTGTTGATGGGCTTTCTGATAAATTTCAAAAACATAATCTGATTGCAATAAATCAGGGCGATCAAGCAATACGTCATAGCTATCTTTCAACTGGTTGGTATATTCATATAAACCAACCATGGCTTGAGACTGAGTATGTTGCAATAACAAATCAGCTTGTCCACTTAAACGTTCAAGATAGTGAGGAAACTCAGAACGAATTCCTTTCTCAAAATCTAACTCTGCATCAAGTAATTCTGAAACATCCAGCTGTAACAGCTGAGATACCAGACCATGTGGAGCCGTGAGCGGACTCGAATGCTCCCCATGCTGCTCCATATAAGCATCCCAAACCTGATTGAATTGTTTCAGATTAGAATCTAATTGCTCATTAGAGCAATGTGCAGCTAATAGGTCTAAACTATTTCGAATAAACTGACGGTAATCACGAAGTAGTAAAATTTCTTCTGAATGAGAAGAAAGCTCTTCTTGCAATAAGATTTTGAATAAATGCTCAACCTTGGTACTAGCATCAAAAATTGCTTCTACCTGAGCCATTGCCGAGCTGCCGCGCAATGTATGTAATGCACGGATGAGCGCATTGTAACTCTCGTGTTGATGTATTTCTTGTTCTAAAAACTGATCAATGGTCGCTAAGTGCTCTTCCGCTTCTTCCATAAATAGAACTAAGGTTTCAGCAAGGTTATGTTCACTTTCTATAGTGGTTTCTAGAGTTAAATTATCTGATTCTTCTTCTAAATCATTCACCTCTAAACCAGTCTTAGTTTCCGCAGTGAGAGTATCCGACAATAATAAAAGTTCTTCTAAAGCAGGCTCTAAACTTTGCTGTTGTTGTAATTGTTGTCCCAATAAAATAAGCGGTCTAAAATCTACTGCATGTTCCTTTTTAGATTTAAAGTCATCTACTAATTTAAAGAAATAGAACTTAAATACCAACTGAACATATTGTTGGATGTTAGGAGTTAATGTGAGACTCTCATTGATTACCCGATTAAGCGTATCCTCTACAGTCCAAGCAAGCTCAGCAGAGGATTTCGCTGCAATCATTCGCCCTGAACCTTTCAAAGTATGAAAATGGCGACGGATTTCAGTCAGCGTAGCAACATTTTTAGATTGCATCCATTCATGAATCAAAGATTGCAATTCAACAAAAATTTCTTCAATTTCTTCAACGAAGATATCAAGAAATTCAGCATCTTGTTGAGAATAGCTATCTTCCGGTAGCATCATTGCTTCAGTTAAAGTTTTTAATATTTCTTTCATAGCAAAGGCTTCTTTTGCTTGTCCCCTAAATGGAGAAAAACGACAGAGTCAACACCAGATAAATAGCTGTGTCCCCAATATTTATCTGGTGTTGTTAATACTTTTTAGAAGAATAACTATTATAGAAACAGCTATCCTCGTCCCCAATTTAATCAGGTAATTTAAAGTCCGTTACCGATTCACGTAATGACTCTGCCATATTTGCTAATTCAGAAACAGAACGCGCTGTATCGAATGTTGCAGTTGTCGTTTGCGAAGTAATTTCTTGTACGACGGTCATGGTTGTCGCAATATGACTCGCAGATGCAGACTGAAGTTTTGCTGCATCAGAAATGTTGGCCATCAAGTTTGCCAAGTCACCAGATACTTTTTGAATTTCGTCTAAGGCAATACCTGCATCTTTTGCCAAGTTTGCACCACGTACAACCTCGGTTGTTGTTTGTTCCATTGAAATAACAGCTTCGTTAGTATCGGTCTGAATTGTTTTAACCAGAGTTTCGATCTGTTTAGTTGCCGATGCTGAACGTTCCGCAAGACGCTGTACTTCATCTGCAACCACGGCAAAACCACGTCCTGCCTCACCTGCCATAGATGCTTGAATTGCCGCATTTAATGCAAGAATGTTTGTTTGGTCCGCAATGTCGTTAATTAACGATACGATGTTACCAATTTCTTGTGAAGACTCACCCAAACGCTTAATACGTTTAGAGGTTTCCTGAATCTGTTCACGAATCGTGTCCATACCTTCAATTGAACGGTTTACCACTTGTGCTCCATTAGAAGCAATTTGTACCGAACGTTCTGCTACTTCGGTAGATTCCGATGCATTTGAAGATACTTTGTCAATTGATTGCGCCATTTCATTCATTGCAGTTGATGCGCCGGCAATTTCTTGTGCCTGATGCTCTGATGCTTCTGCCAATTGGTTAGTAATATTTTGTGTATCATGCGTATAGCGGGCAACTTCCTGAGAAGTTTCATGAATTCGGGATACAAGATCACGTAATTGGTCAATCGCGAAGTTAATCGAGTCGGCAATTGCCCCTGTAAAGTCTTCAGATACTGTTGCATATGAACGCAAGTCACCATCTGCCAAGTCGGCGATTTCATCTAGTAAACGTAAAATCGCGTTTTGGTTACGGTCATATTCTTCTTGTAATGTAGCTACACGTTGTTTATCTGCTTTACTACGAAGTGATAAAAGCTTTAAGACTGAACTAATTAAACCAAGAAGTGACAATGTAAGAAGTGCAACTAAAGCAAAGGCTTTCCAACCATACTGGGTTTGCTCAGAAAGATCACCCAATACAGATAACATTTCATCAGATTCCGACAAAATCTCGCCTGATGACTGACGTACGTTTACAATCTGATCTGTATGTTTAAGAACTGATGCCGCTGCAGATTTTAAAACTTTATCATATTCAGATTTAATACCTTCCAAAGACTCACGTACTTCCGGAGACTCAACTCTAGCAACCCCTAATTCAGCATTTCCGTTTAGCTGTGCATTTAAATACACACCAAAGGTCTCAATATCCACACCAAAGTCATGTGCTGAGGTCTGAGAGTTTTCAGTACCAACCAAAACAGTATTAATAGAGCGTAAAATACGTTCTGCAATAAATACTTGGTTCTTAGCAATAATCACCTGACTACTTGGTGCTTTTTCGCGAACCATCTTATCAACCATCAAGTTATATTCAGCCTGAATCTCTGGAATAGAATCACTAATCGAGATATTCATGTTATATAACTGGTTAATTACGTCCTGATGTGACGAGATCAAGTTAATGTCATACGACAAAGCTTTCCACAGAACCGCAACCTTTTTGTATTCTTTTGAAGATTTACCATGAATATTTTCAACATCTTTGATGTTTTCTGCAAAAAGTTTATTTGATTCAGCTAAGTCTTTCATAGCTTTAGGTGATCCAGAAGCCGTTGCTTCCGTAGCCTGTCTAGAAATCGTTTGTGATAATAAACGCAACTCACCCAAACTACGTGTTAATTCGTTATGTCGAGGTACGCTATAAAATAAATAAACGAGCGAAGTTAAAGCAAATACCAAACATAACAACGCTACATAAAGGATAGGCTTGGACTTTTCACTTTCCCCAAATAAACTGGCGTATTGCTCAATTCCTGACTGGATTTTTGCAATAAAATTGAGACCCGATTTTTCGGACGCAACACGATTGCCGCCTTTCTTTTTAAGCTTAAAGCCCATAGCTTCTCCCCAGAAAATACTCTGTTTTTCACAGCGTAAAAAATTAGTTTATAAATTTTGTCGATGCATTCATGTAATGTGGGTTTTGCAATAAACGACTAAATAAAAAGACATGCCAATGCTGGTTATGTTGGTGAAAATAACCTTGGCAATAATCTTTTAGGTTTTCCTCTAAGTCTAAGCTTTGAGAAAAAAAACTTTTTTTATTAAAGTGCTGAATCCCCAAGACCTGATCCACAACCAACCCCACATACTGGTCGTGATGGCTAATACATAACACTTTTTGGGCAGACGAAAATGTACTTCGTTGCCCTGAAATAAAATGAGCCAAATCAGAAACTGAAAGCAACCTTCCTCGAATGTTCGCTAAACCTTTTACCCAACTTTGAGCATTTGGAACTGGCGTATATTTCGGTGGATAGATAACTTCTGACACTTCCCCAAGTGGTGCGACGAAGTATTGCCCTCTCATTTCAAAAGCAATTCCTGACCATCGCTGTGCTTCATTTTGAACTGAAGCGTAATTCTTATTACCCCGTTTAGACAAACGAAGTAACTCGATAAATCCATTCGCTGCCATACTCGATCCTATAAAACGGGCACATAATCCCGTTATTTATGTTTTTATGGATGGATGAGTTAATTTAGAAACTGTTTAATTACATCAATCAATTGCTTTTCTTCGATAGGTTTAATCAGATAATCGATCGCACCTTGACGCTTACCCCATACTCGGTCAGTGGCCTGATCTTTAGTACTCACGATGACCACAGGAATATGCTTAGTGTCTTCATCACGGGTAATCTGGCGTGTTGCCTGAAAACCGTTTACACCTGGCATAACAACATCCATTAACACTAAATCAGGCTGTTCTGCTTTTGCCAAAGTTACGCCATCTGCACCATTAGATGCTTCAAGTACGTCATAACCATGTTTAGTTAGAATTTCTTTAAAACGAAAAGTTTCTGTTGGTGAATCATCAACAATGAGAATACGTGCCATTTCTTTGCCCTTAAATTACTTAATTATGAACTTACGTGATTACGAATCGCGTTTAACAATTCATCTTTGCTAAAAGGTTTCGTCAAGTATTCATCTGAACCTACCACACGCCCTTTTGCCTGATCAAATAAACCATCTTTACTAGAGAGCATGATAACGGGAATGTTCTGATAATTTTGAGAGTTTTTAATCAAAGCGCAAGTTTGATAACCATCTAAGCGAGGCATCATGATATCGACAAAAACAATATCTGGATTTGCCTCTGCAATTTTGGACAAAGCTTCAAATCCATCCACCGCAGTAATCACTTCACAGCCTTCTCGCTGTAATAAAGTTTCTGCTGTACGGCGAATAGTTTTTGAGTCATCAATTACCATTACTTTCAGATTTTGGAATGCATCTTCCATTTAATCTTCCATCCCCATAAAAATAAAATATAAATGCAATTTAACTTAAATTTGTTTTTACGCATTTACACGCATTTTTAACATATCTCACGGTCTATTTTCAATGAGGCATTTTTGTCTACTTTCTCATTTATAAACAATAACTTTTAACCTCATCACACTTTAATTAAAATTATCATTTTTTTTATAATGACTATATTTTTATTCAGCTAAATAATAACTAATATATTAAAGATTAATTATTTAAAAATAAGCAATTTAGCTTTCTTTTTTTGGGGATTTTAATGAATAATCGGATGAAATATGCCTTTTATAGGAACTGCTTGTCTGTATTTGTAGGCATTATTTCCTTCGGTTCAATCTGTTTATCAACAACCTTTGCTCTAGCCGATACTCCTAAAATAGTCTGGTATCGTTATTATGATCAACAGGGTACGGCTAACATTAGTACATCAGTCACTCCTGCTCACATTCGTTACGGTTATGAAGTTCTAGATCAAAATATGCAAGTGATCAAAAGAAATCACTCTTATAATGCCGAGGCTGATTTAAATCAATCAAGTCAACGAGCACTGTCGGCACGGCATAGAGAACTAGATATCAAATTAAAAAAAGCCTATAGCAATAGTAAAACAGCCATGATGAAAAGAGATCAAACATTACTTGCTCTAAAGAAGCAAATTAACTATCAAGAGGAACAACTCGACCAGTTACAACAAGACAAAATTTTATTTAAGCGTCAAGAAATGGAATATTTCAGAAAGCGAGAAGTCATTCCTGAGCGACATAAGACTTTGATTGAAAACAATCTAAATAATATTTACAGAGTCAAACAAACACTTGAAACACTTTCCAAGACCTACAAACGTACCAATAGCGAGTATGAAAACATTATCGAACGTTTAAAAAAGCTTGAATAACTGTAAAGGTTTATCAAGAATAGGGGCAAAATAAAATTTGAATTATAGGATGATGCTGTATGCACAAGATGCATCTCACCCCTTCCACTATTTTTAAACTGAGTATTATTAGTTTATGTTTGATTTTAGCTGCATGTAATCAGCAAGAAACAAATAAAACAGCGCCATCAGCTCCAGCAAAAATTGAACTCATTCCTCAAGACCTGATTGCAGTTAAAGAAGGAGCACTTGAGTCTCAAACTGCATTTACGGGAACAATCCGTGCGGTTCAGCAAAGTTCAATTCAGGCTCAAGTGAGCGCCACGGCGACTACTGTAACTACAAATGTTGGTCAACAGGTACAAAAAGGCCAAGTTTTAGTAAGATTGAACAATCAGGACAATGTTGCACGATTAGCACAAGCGCGCGCCAACCTCGCATCAGCTCAGTCACAAGCTGAACTTGCACGCAATTTAATGAACCGAAAGCAACGACTTTTTAATCAAGGGTTTATTGCTCGTGTCGAGTTTGAACAGAGTCAAGTTGACTATAAAGGACAACTTGAAAGTGTAAAAGCCCAACAAGCGAATGTTGATATTGCTCGTAAGGCTGATCAAGACGGCATTATTACCAGCCCAATTTCAGGCGTCATTACTAAACGACAAGTCGAACCTGGTCAGACTGTATCAGTTGGTCAAACATTATTTGAAATCGTAAATCCAGACCAACTTGAAATACAAGCCAAGTTACCAATTGAACAGCAGTCTGCTCTTAAAGTAGGTAGTAGCATTCAATATCAAATTCAGGGAAATTCTAAACAGTTAAATGCGACGCTTACGCGTATTTCACCTGTTGCAGATCAAGACAGCCGACAAATCGAATTTTTTGCGGTTCCTAAAGAAAAAATTGATTCGTTAAGTATTGGGGCTTTCATTAATGGAAATATTCTCCGTAATGAAACTCAGCAAGGCCAAACGATTCCTTTAGACAGCATTCAAAATATGCAACATGATCCTTTTGTATGGGTGGTACGTAATCACACCATTCAAAAAGTTAAAATTCGAGTGATTGAACAGCGCTATAACGACAATATTGCTTTAGTTGATGGTCTACAACGCACAGATCTGGTGAGCCGTATTCAATTTGAAGATTCCGACATTAATAAAAAAGTGACGGTTACAACCGAAAAAAATAAATAAGGTAGCAAATAGCGTATGTGGTTTACTCGAATCAGTGTGAAATACCCCGTTTTTACTATTATGATGATGATCAGCTTAATGGTACTGGGGTTAGCTTCTTGGAAACGTATGACGGTCGAAGAGTTTCCGAACGTCGATTTCCCATTCGTAGTAGTGACTACGCAATATGCTGGTGCGTCACCTGAAGCTGTCGAATCAGATATTACAAAAAAACTCGAAGATCAGATCAATACCATTTCAGGGATTAAACAAATCACCTCACGCTCAAGTGAAGGCTTTTCGATGATTGTGGCTGAGTTTAATCTCGATACCTCATCGGCTCTTGCAGCACAAGATGTTCGTGACAAAATTGCTCCAGTCACTGCCCAATTTCGTGATGAAATTGATACACCGATTGTACAACGCTACGACCCTTCTTCTAGCCCGATCATGTCAGTTGTATTTGAATCAAATAGCATGAGTTTGGCTCAACTAAGTTCATATGTAGATAAACGTATCGTGCCGCAGCTTAAAACCGTGTCTGGTGTCGGTAATGTGAATTTATTGGGGGATGCCAAACGGCAAATACGAATAAAAATTCTTCCTGAGCAACTGCAAAGTTATGGAATTGGTATTGATCAGGTGATTAATACCTTAAAAAATGAGAATATTGAAGTTCCAGCAGGAACCTTACAGCAAAAGAATTCTGAACTGGTTGTACAGATTCAATCAAAGATCATCCATCCCCTTGCATTTGGCGATTTAGTAATTGCCAATAAAAATGGTTCACCAATTTTTCTAAAGCAAGTTGCAACGATTGAAGATACTCAAGCCGAACTACAATCAAGCGCATTTTATAATGGAAGAACCGCGGTCTCTATCGATATTTTAAAGAGTTCCGATGCCAATGTAATTCAGGTTGTCGATAAAACCTACCAAACTTTAGAGAAATTAAAAATACAAATGCCTGCGGGTTTAAACTACAAAGTTGTGGCCGATAGCTCCAAAGGAATTCGTGCTTCAATTAAAGATGTGACCCGTACCATTATTGAAGGTGCTGCCTTAGCAGTTTTAATTGTTCTATTATTTTTAGGCTCTTTCCGATCTACCGTCATTACAGGCTTAACCTTACCGATTACTTTGCTTGGAACCTTAACGTTCATTTGGGCTTTTGGATTTAGCATTAATATGATGACGTTGTTAGCCCTATCACTCAGTATTGGTCTCTTAATTGATGATGCGATTGTGGTTCGCGAAAATATTGTAAGACATACTGAACTTGGCAAAGATCATGTGACTGCTGCCCTAGAAGGCACAAAAGAAATTGGTTTAGCTGTACTCGCAACCACGCTTACCATTGTGGCCGTATTTTTACCTGTTGCCTTCATGGGCGGGTTGATTGGACGTTTCTTTTATCAGTTTGGCGTAACGGTGAGTACAGCCGTTTTAATTTCAATGTTTATTAGTTTTACGCTCGATCCAATGCTTTCTGCTCACTGGAAAGATCCTGTAAAGAAAAAAGATAATTGGCTACAACGCTTTTTTAATCATATTTCTAATTTGCTAGATCGACTTACTCATGTTTATGAAAAACTCTTAAAACTTGCTCTACGTTTCCGTTTCATCACGGTCATTATTGCAATTGTTTCACTATTTGCTGCACTAGGACTGTCTAAACTCATTGGAACTGAATTTGTACCTACCCCAGATAAAGGTGAAGTTCGTATTCAGTTCGAAACTCCTGTAGATGCTTCTTTGGAATATACCCAAGCGAAATTACATCAAGTCGATAAAATTATTAGACAGTTTCCCGATGTGGTTTCCACTTATGGCGTGGTCAACAGTGAAGTAGACTCTGGTAAAAACCATGCAGGTTTAGGCGTGACCTTAAAGCCAAAACAAGAACGTAGTTCAGATCTGAATACACTCAACAATGAGTTCCGCGATCGTTTGCAAAGTGTAGCGGGTATTCGAGTGACTTCTGTTGCCGCAGCACAAGATTCTGTCTCTGGCGGACAAAAGCCAATCATGATTTCTATTAAAGGATCTGACCTAAATGAACTACAGAAAATTTCAGATCGTTTTATTGCTGAAATGGAAAAAATTAAAGGTGTAGTTGATTTAGAAAGTTCATTGAAAGAACCAAAGCCGACTCTGGGTGTCCATATTAATCGTGTACTGGCAAGTGACTTAGGTTTATCTGTTTCTCAGATTGCCAATGCGATTCGCCCATTAATTGCGGGTGATAATGTCACAACTTGGGAAGATCGCGATGGTGAAAATTATGACGTAAATGTACGTTTAAATGAAAATAAACGTATGCTTCCACAAGATGTGCAGAACCTATATCTCAATTCCAATAAGACCAATGCGACTGGGCAAAATATATTAGTTCCATTGAGTGCAGTTGCAACAACCGAAGAAAAACTTGGTGCTTCACAAATTAACCGACGTGATCTGGAGCGCGAAGTACTGATTGAGGCAAATACCTCAGGACGACCTAGCGGCGACATTGGTCAAGACATCGATAAAATGCAAAAGGCATTTAAACTACCTGCTGGCTATACATTTGATACTCAAGGGGCGAATGCTGACATGGCTGAATCTGCTGGATATGCATTAACAGCCATCACCCTCTCAATTGTGTTTATCTATATTGTTTTAGGTTCTCAGTTTAATAGCTTTATTCATCCAGCGGCAATTATGACCTCTTTACCATTGTCACTCATTGGCGTTTTTCTTGCCCTATTCTTGTTCAAAAGCACCCTAAACCTGTTTTCAATTATTGGCATTATCATGTTGATGGGGCTCGTCACAAAAAATGCGATTTTGCTTATCGACTTTATTAAGAAAGCAATGGATCAGGGGACAAGTCGTTATGATGCTATTTTACAAGCAGGCAAAACTCGTTTACGTCCAATTTTAATGACGACAAGTGCCATGGTGATGGGGATGGTTCCTTTAGCTTTAGGTCTTGGTGAAGGCGGTGAGCAAAGCGCACCAATGGCTCATGCTGTAATTGGAGGAGTGATTACGTCTACCCTATTGACTCTTGTGGTTGTACCCGTCATTTTCACTTATCTAGATGACTTGAAAAACTTTATGCTGCGTCAAACTCAACGATTCATGTCATAATGCAGCGATTATCGTATAATCTGCGTTTTTATAACGCTTAACTTTTAGGACTTTTTCCATGCGCGCAAGCCGCTTTTTATTTGCAACGTTGAGAGAAACCCCAAATGATGCTGAAGTGATTTCACACCAGCTCATGTTACGTGCGGGGATGATTCGTAAATTGGCATCTGGTTTATATACATGGCTGCCGATGGGAACACGTGTGCTTAAAAAAGTAGATGCGATTGTTCGTGAAGAAATGAACCGCTCAGGCGCAATGGAAGTATTCATGCCCGTGACTCAACCTGCGAGTCTTTGGGAAGAATCAGGTCGATATGAACAATATGGTCCTGAATTATTACGCTTTAAAGATCGTCATACGAACCCATTCGTACTTGGGCCAACGCATGAAGAAGTTATTACAGACATGGTGCGTAACGAACTCAAAAGTTATAAGCAGCTTCCTGTAAATTTCTATCAAATTCAAACCAAATTCCGCGATGAAATTCGTCCACGTTTTGGTGTAATGCGTTCACGTGAGTTCATTATGAAAGATGCTTATTCTTTCCATGCAACTCAAGAGTCATTACAAGAAACTTATGACGTGATGTACGACACCTATAGCCGTATTTTCACTCGCTTAGGTCTAGACTTCCGCCCAGTACAAGCCGATACAGGTTCTATTGGTGGTTCAGCTTCACACGAATTCCACGTATTGGCAGCAAGTGGTGAAGATGACATCGCATTCTCAACTGAATCTGATTATGCAGCAAACGTTGAAATGGCTGAGGCTGTTTTAGTTGGTGAACGTGCAGCACCGACACAAGAATTTAAATTGGTTGAAACACCAAACCAAAAAACAATTGATGATATATGTCAGTTCTTAAATGCTGACCCTAAGCAATCTGTTAAAGCTTTATTGGTTCAAGGTGTTGCTGACGAAAAAGGTAATGTTCCTGTTGTTGCTCTATTTGTACGTGGTGACCACGAACTTAATGAAATTAAAGCTGAGAAGCATCCTTTAGTGGCTGCTCCTCTTACTTTTGCAACTGAAGAGCAACTTCAAGCATTTGGTTTAACTGCTGGCTTTACAGGTCCACAAGGTTTAGTTGAAAAAGGTTTAACTGTTATTGTTGACCGTGCTGCATCTGTTCTTGCTGACTTCGTTGCTGGGGCAAATGAAGCTGATAAACATGCTGTTGGCGTAAACTGGGAACGTGATGCGCAAATTACTGAAGTTTTTGACTTACGTAATGTCGTTGAAGGTGACCCATCTCCAGATGGTAAAGGCACTCTACAAATTAAACGTGGTATTGAAGTGGGACATATTTTCCAGCTTGGTACTAAATACTCTGAAGCTTTAGGCTGTAAAGTTCTAGGTGAAGATGGCAAACCATTTACAGTAACCATGGGATGCTACGGTATTGGTGTAACACGTGTTGTTGCAGCTGCAATTGAACAAAACTACGATGACAAAGGAATTATGTGGCCACAAGCCATTGCACCTTTTGAAGTTGCAATTGTTCCAATGAATGCGCACAAATCACCACGTACGCTTGAAGCAGCAGAAGCACTTTATGCAGAACTTCAAGCTCAAGGTTTTGATGTATTGCTTGATGATCGTAACGAACGCCCAGGCGTTAAGTTCTCTGACCTTGAATTGATGGGTATTCCACACCGTATTGTGATTGGTGAAAAAGGTCTTGATGCTGGTACTTTTGAATATAAAGGCCGCCGAGATGCTGAAGCGAGCAATTTAACCAAAGAAGAACTTTTAGCTAAGTTAGCGCGTTAATAAATAGACAAATAAAAAAGCAGCTTTTAGAAGCTGCTTTTTTTTAACTCAATTTTTTATGCCTGAACTGTTAAGTCCTTGATGTTCGTTGATGAACCATTGGTTTTAACAGACTCAATTCCTTTATCTCGTGAAGCTTCGCTCGCATAGAACTGACTTGTGCCAATAATTTGATGATTTGCAGCTTTTAAATTGAAATAAGGTTTCCCATTCTTTGCAGTTAAACGCTCATATCGTGCGTCATCACCACTATTTTTTTGAATTGATTCAATACCATTTACAGCAGAGGCTTTTGCCTTATATAGCTCGCTATTTAAAATAGGTTCACCATTTCCTGCCTTTAAAATAAAGCGATATTGTCCATCACTCGCTAGTGAAATTTCGTACCATCCTGCCATAAAAACCTCATTTTTTTGTTGGTGTGGGTATGACTTTCGTTATTATTCTGGACGAAAGTTATTTGTTATTTATGACAATATAAATGGGCTATCCTTCTTTGAATAGCCCATTTTTTATACTTTTTCGTAATAAAATTATAATGATGTTAGAAATTTAAAAGGTAGAGATATAAGTGTAGATCTCTACCGAAATGTAATGAAAATTAACAATTTAAGCTTTTTTTACAAATTCAGATTTTAATTTCATCTGGCCAATACCGTCAATTTTACAATCGATATTGTGGCCATCGCTCGCATCTGGAACTAAGCGAATCGTTTTTACTTTTGTGCCTACTTTTACCACTGAAGATGAACCTTTAATTTTTAAGTCTTTAATGACAGTTACGCTGTCGCCATCAGCTAATACATTTCCATTAGCATCTTTAATAATTTCTTGTTCTTCAGTTACTGAAGTATCCCCTTCTTTCCACTCGTTTGAACATTCAGGACAAATTAACAAGTCGCCATCTTGGTAGGTATATTCTGATTGGCATTTTGGGCAGTTTGGCAAAGACATGAAAAAAATCTCAAAAAGTATATTATGCGAGATATGACTCATTTTTTAAAGTTTTAAATAAAAGACTTTTACCAAAAAAAAATTTATACATTCATTTTTAGTTTTTACTTAATAAATATTCTTTCAAAATAATTGCATGGTTATTTTCAACATCTTTTGCTGAATATAAAAGCGTAACAGTATGTTCTACTGCTATGTGTTGTAGCTCTTCAACTGCGGAGTTGGTTTCAAGCTCTTTTAAATAACGCTGCTTAAATTCTTCCCAATGATCTGGCGTTGCTGCATGGAACCACTTACGAAGTTCAGTTGAAGGCGCCACTTCTTTTAACCACAAATCTAAATGAGCATTTTCCTTACTAATTCCCCTACTCCATAGGCGGTCAACCAAAATTCGCTTTCCATCACTAGGCTCAGCATTTTCATAAATTCTTTTAATTTGGATATCCATTTCTGATACCTACTCAGCTTAATTTAAATATTATTGGCTTAATCATCACATTGATTTGCCTGCTTCTACAATCTAAATCTTTTGCGCTAAATATCGTTTCAATTTGCCATTATTTATTAATTCAGGCATACAAATTGCTTTTGAATCTTTCATTATTTTATCAAATGGTAAAAAATGAAATATTATATTTATCTATGTTCATCTCAAGAAGATGCTCCTTATTTGATTTTATCATCAGGACTAGGTGGTCATGCTAGTTTTTGGAGTCCCCAACTCGAATCGTTGAAAGCGCATTTCAACGTTGTAACTTATGACCAAGAAGGTTGTCACCAAGACAGTGCTTTATTACCTGCACATTACCATATGTGTGACATGGCGAATCAAGTACTACGTTTATTAGAACATCTTCAAATTCATGAGTTCCATATGATTGGACATGCTTTGGGTGGCATCATCGGAATGGAACTCGCTAAACAACTACAATCTAGCTCAATTTCCATGCTCAGCCTTACACTAATTAATGCGTGGGATGAGCTAGATGCACATACGCAAAAATGTTTTGATGCCCGTATCGCATTGTTAGCATCTGCGGGCGCTGAAGCCTATGTACGTGCACAGGCATTATTTTTATATCCTCCAGCATGGATTTCTCAGAATCATAGCCATATTAAAAGTACCGAAGATATTCAACTCAAAGACTTTCCCCCCATCAATAATGTATTGGCACGCCTCAATGCCCTTATGCAATTCCACTTACAGCCACTTCATATCGAAGCACTACAAAATATTCCTCTTCACGTCGTTGCAAATAAAGACGATTTTTTAGTCCCCGTACAAAAATCTCATGATCTATTCATGCAGCTAAGACATGGCCAACTTAGTATTTTAACTACGGGGGCACACGCCTCTACCGTAACAGAACCTGAGTTGCTCAATCACACCCTTACTCAATTTTTCTATAACAATAGGATCTTATAATGAACGCAAAAACAATGAATATAATTGATCAACTTTTCTTAGAGGCTCGTACCCACAGCACTTGGTTAGATCGAACAGTTAGCATTGATCAAATTCGGCAAATTTATGATCTAGTAAAAATGGCTCCTACATCTGCAAACTGTAGTCCAGCCCGATTTGTTTTTTTAACGACTCCGGAAGCTAAAGAAAAACTAAGACCAGCACTTTTTTCCGGCAACATCGAAAAAACGATGACAGCACCTGTTACTGTTTTAGTCGCCACAGATGAAAAATTTTATGAAAAATTACCGGAATTATTTCCCTATGCCGATGCGAAGTCTTGGTTTACATCGAGTGAAGCAATGGCACACGAAACAGCTTTTCGTAATAGTTCTTTACAGGCAGCCTACTTGATTATGGCTTGTCGTAGCTTGGGATTAGATACGGGTCCGATGTCTGGTTTCGATGCGAAACAAGTCGATGAACTATTTTTTGCAGATACCAATCACCATATCAATCTGATTATTAATATCGGTTATGGAGATCATCAAAAGGTTTATAAGCGCTTACCTCGTTTAAGCTTTGAAGAGACATGCAAAATAGAATAGCTCATCCACCTTTTTGAGTTTAAAAGACTGCTTGCTCTATGCATGCAGTCTTTTTTTATTATCGAAATTGATCAAAAGATACACAATGAAGCATTTTGGATTTATCGTGGTGCATAAATGCCATATTTTTTACCATTTGATAAATTTTATACCAAACAATATATTCAAATTACTAATAAACAATAATTTTAATAAGTTGGCATGCAGTATGCATTATTAAAAGTACAAAGCAATGCACCGAGAATACAAAGGTTTATAGGTTTCCGGTGTGATATTACAAACTCATGATGGGGATTCAATATGAAGATCGGCATCTTTAGTCCAATTGGAAATAATGGCTGGTTGCTTTCTGAGAACGCACCGCAATACAAACCGAGTTTTGAACTCAACAAACAGATTGTTCAACGCGCTGAACATTATGGATTTGACTTTGCTTTATCCATGATCAAATTACGTGGTTTCGGCGGAAAAACTGAATTTTGGGACTACAACCTAGAAACTTTTACGCTCATGGCGGGCTTAGCAGCGGTTACCAGTAAAATCCAGATTTATGCAACTGCCGCAACATTAGTCATGCCCCCTGCAATTGTTGCGCGTATGGCATCGACAATCGACTCTATTTCAAATGGCCGCTTTGGTCTAAATGTTGTGACAGGCTGGCAAGCGCCTGAATATACCCAAATGAACATGTGGCCTGGGGATGAGTACTTCGGCAAACGTTATGAGTACTTGTCAGAATATGTCGAAATTTTAAGAGAGCTTTGGGCAACAGGGAAATCTGACTTTAAGGGCGAGTTTTTTCAAATGGAAGATTGCCAAGTCAAACCTAGACCTCAAGCAGATATGAAAATCATTTGCGCTGGTCAGTCTGATAGTGGGCTTGCCTTTTCAGCAAAATATGCAGACTACAACTTTGTTTTTGGAAAAGGGCTAAATACTCCAACTGCATATGCAGAAATCAATGACCGTCTAAAAGTACATACCGATCAAACCGGACGCAATGTTCAAACCTACGTGCTGTTTATGGTCATTGCTGCACAAACAGATGAAGAAGCAATGGCAAAGTGGCAGCACTACAACGATGGTGCAGATCTGGAAGCTATCAACTGGCTCATGAACCAAGGCAATAAAGATAAAACATCAGGTAGTGACACCAATATTAGACAAATGGCATCAAGCGTTTCTCCTGTCAATATCAATATGGGAACTCTTGTCGGTTCTTATGAAAAGGTCGCTGCAATGTTGGATGAGATTTCAACCATTGAAGGTACTGAAGGCATTTTATTGACCTTTGATGATTTCATACAAGGTGTTGAAGATTTTGGCCAATATATTCAACCCCTTATGACATGCCGCAAGCATATTGAAATTGAGGTTGAACCCTCTTCTAGTTTGAATATTTTGGAGAAAACAGCATGAGTAAGGTTACTTCTAATGTCGTTTGTGCTGATTTCACTGCACAAATTGGAACTGGCAAAGTCTTAAACGCTGAACCTGAAGCGATTCAGCTCGCGCCTGAACAAACAGCATTGATCGTAATTGATATGCAAAATGCCTATACATCTTTAGGGGGTTATTTAGATTTGGCTGGTTTTGATGTATCAGCCACTCAACCCGTTGTCGCCAATATTATAAAAAGTATTGATGCAGCGCATGCGGCTGGAATACAGGTAATTTATTTTCAAAACGGATGGGATGATCAATATATTGAAGCTGGCGGTTTAGGCTCACCAAATTATCATAAGTCTAATGCGCTTAAAACGATGCGGAAAAAACCAGAACTACAAGGCAAACTCTTATCTAAAGGTGGTTGGGATTTTGCTTTAATCGATGCCTTAAAACCACTTCCCCAAGATATCGTTATTGAAAAGCCACGCTATAGCGGGTTCTTTAATACCGCACTCGACAGCATTTTGCGAGCTCGCGGAATTCGTAACTTAGTCTTTGTGGGTATTGCTACGAATGTTTGCGTCGAATCGACTTTACGCGATGGGTTCTTTTTAGAATATTTTGGCATTGCGCTCAAAGATGCATGTTATCAAGCAGGTCCTCAAGAAGCACATGACGCGGCCTTATATAACATCAAGACTTTCTTTGGTTGGGTATCTGATACCAACTCTTTTATAGAAAGCTTCCAAACTCCACCCAAATTGCTAAGTAAATCGGCATAAACATCACGCCTAAAATATTTCAAAAAAAACACCTTAATGAGGATAAAGAATATGCCAAAACAAGTTGTTATTCCTGAAGGAACCTCAGCCCCGCTAGCCCCTTATGTACCCGCAACAAAAGCAGACAATATTGTTTATGTCTCAGGAACACTGGCTTTTGACGAAAACAATACCGTGGTCTGTATAGGGGATGCTGCTGGTCAAACTCGCCATATTTTAGAAACGATTAAAAGAGTGATTGAAACTGCTGGCGGCTCAATGGACGATGTGACCTTCAATTCAATATTCATTAAAGATTGGGCAGATTATGCGTCGATCAATACAGTTTATGCAGAATATTTTCCTAACGATAAGCCAGCACGTTTCTGTATCCAAACAGGGTTGGTTAAACCAGATGCATTAGTTGAAATCGCATCAATTGCCCATGTGTAAAGAAGGAATGTTCGCAATTCAAACTACCAGAATTAGGTACAACAAAATGTATTAGTCTCGATTCATCATGTTAAAGGGTATCGAGACCGGAGACCAATCATGCAAAAATGTAATCAAAAAAATGCTTCAGAATTATTATCTACGTCTCATATCCAACCAAGTTCTATACATTTAGAAATTAATCAGGATATTTTCAGACAAGGAATGGCAAATCTTGGAGCAGCAGTCAATGTTATTACAACAGAAGGCCCTGCCGGACAGGCTGGTTTCACTGCATCGGCAGTATGCAGCGTAACAGACACACCACCAACTCTATTAGTTTGCCTAAATCGCTCGGCTTCAGTCTTTCAAACCTTTAAAAAAAATGAAGTGCTTTGTGTTAACACACTCGCCGCTCATCAAAGTACGCTATCCACAGTGTTTGGTGGAAAAACGCCAATGTCCGAACGCTTTACTCTTGGAGAGTGGAGCAAGTTAGTTACAGGTTCTCCGATCTTAAATGAAGCTCTGGTGTCATTTGATTGTGAAATTGTGCAGAGTATGAGCATCGGTAGTCATGACGTCTTGTTCTGTGAAGTCAAAGCAATGCAACAGCAAAGTGGGCACAATGCACTGATGTATTTCAACCGCAATTACTGCGAATTACAAACAGCATGCTAATGCAGATAAAAACAAAAAAGAGGATCTGTTATGCGAACAAAAGAATCATGGTTTCCTAAATTTAAGCCTTATACAGGCAATTTAGAAACCCCTGTACAGCTTGATGAATATCTTCCACCTGGCAAAAGTATGATTTTAGGGCTACAGCATGCCTTTGCTATGTTTGGAGCAACAGTTTTAGCACCATTATTGATGGGTTTTGATCCCAACCTCACTATTTTTATAACAGGCATAGGTACGATCCTATTTTTCTTAATCACGGGTGGTCGCATGCCAAGCTACCTAGGTTCAAGCTTTGCATTTATTGGGGCAGTCGCAGCAGCAACAGGATACACAGGTGTAGGAGCAAACCCAAATATTGCATTGGCTCTTGGAGGAACCATAATTTGTGGTTTGATCTATGCGCTCATTGGTTTAGTGGTCATGAAAACCGGAACCACATGGATTGAACGGCTCATGCCACCAATTGTCACTGGGGCTATCGTCATGATCATTGGTTTAAATCTTGCTCCAGTAACAATTAAAAGTGTATCTACTAACAACTTTGATATGTGGATGGCTGTTCTGACCATCTTGTGTATTAGCGCAGTTGCCGTTTTTACACGAGGGATGGTTCGTCGCCTTTTATTACTCATCGGGCTAGTAAGTGCTTATTTTATTTATTTTATACTTACTAATATATTAGGGTTAGGAAAACCAATTGATTTTACGACCATTAATCAAGCAGCATGGTTTGGGTTACCCACTTTTCACTCTCCTGTTTTTAATGCTAACGCTATTTTACTAATTGCACCCGTTGCAATTATTCTGGTGGCTGAAAACTTGGGGCATTTCAAAGCTGTTTCTGCCATGACAGGGCGTAATTTATCTCCATATATGGGGCGTGCTTTTTTTGCTGATGGCATCTGTACAAGTTTATCTGCATCGATAGGCGGTACAGGCATGACAACATATGCTGAAAATATTGGAGTAATGGCAGTTACTAAGGTCTATTCCACTACTATTTTTGTAGTTGCCGGACTATTTGCAATTTTGCTTGGCCTTTCTCCTAAATTTGGAGCAGTTATCAGTACGATTCCTGTTGCTTTACTAGGCGGTGCCTCAATTGTAGTGTTTGGCTTAATTACTGTTGCAGGTGCAAAAATTTGGGTCGATAACAAAGTTGATTTCACAAAAAACAGTACGCTCATTATTGCGGCGGTCAGCTTAATTATGGGTGCTGGAAACTTCAGTTTACATATCGGTCCATTTGACTTAGGCGGCATTGGAACTGCAACACTTGCAGCGATTCTTCTCAACCTATTACTCAATCGTACAGAAGTTTCAGAAACGAATACAGTAGAGAAATCTGTGGAGCCTATTAACCATGTACCACATGTCTAAATCAGGAGGTATCCATTGATTCAAAGTGTTTCTTTTATTGGTTTAGGAGCGATGGGTTGGCATATGGCATCCCATCTTACAAAAGTATCTGATCAGGTTTACGTATGGAATCGCAACTTTGAAAAAGCGAAACAACATGAACAGATTTTTGCTACAAAAGCAGTCGATCTACAGCAAGCAGTACAAGCCGATATTATTTTCTCATGTCTGCCTACCAGTCAAAATGTAGAAAGCCTGCTTGAAAATTGTTTACCGAAACAAGGTAGTATCTGGATAGATTGTACAAGTGGTGTACCCGACATAGCCAAAAAACTTAATCAACAACTCAAAAATCAAGGTGTAGATTATTTAGATGCTCCCGTTTCTGGGCAGACTATAGGGGCCGAACGCGGGACATTAACAGTGATGGTTGGAGGAGATCACACTGCCTTTGAAAAAGCTCGCCCAATTATTCAAGCTTTTGCAGGTTTAATTGAATATGTCGGTGACAGTGGTTCAGCATTTGCAGTAAAGGCCGTAAATAATACTTTAATGGCAACCCATTTATGGGCACTTGCAGAAGGACTCAGCGTACTAAAAGCTCACGGCGTTAATTTACATTCAGCCATCAATTGCATTAACCATTCCAGTGGAAAAAGCAATATTTCAGAAAATATTATGGCTCAACGTGTTTTAAGCAGAAAGTTTGATAAAACCTTTGCTCTCAATTTATTGCAAAAAGATATTGGTATTGCAATAGATTTAATCACAGCAAGTAACTTAGATCTCCCTACCTTAAATCTGATTCAACAACAGTTTAATCAGGTCCACAAAACCGATGCTCAACACATAGATTTTTCTGCTGTGGTTAAAACATTAGAACAACGCAATCAATTAGAATTATATTGAAATATCTAAAAAGCATGGCTATAGCCATGCTTTTTTATTTCTCATTAATCCTATTACTGGTCAGGAATATCCGCTTCTATTAACAAAGTCAATAAAGATAAAGATTCTTGCCACCCTAAATAGCAGGCTTCTACAGGAATAACTTCAGGTATTCCCTCTTGGGTAATATGTACTTCAGTACCCACCATTACAGTTTTTAATGTAATAGTGACCTGCATGGTTCCCGGTAAATTTGGATCGTCGAATTGATCGTTATATCGAATTAACTCATTGGGAACTAGCTCAACGTATGTTCCACCAAATGCGTGTGTTGAACCTGTCGAAAAATTGGTAAAACTCATTTTGTATGAGCCACCAACATTTGCATCAAAACTATGAACCTTGGCAGTAAAGCCATGAGGTGGTAACCACTTTACTAAAGCATCTGGATCTAAAAATGCACGATAAACTCGCTCGGCTGGAGCCTTAAACACGCGATGAAATTTTACTGTACCTGTTGCCATCATATTCTCCTTATTTTAATTTCCTTAAAATTATTGAAATTATGGTTATTAGCTTAAACCTTCCGATTTATCCAAACGTATATTTTTGGTGTTTTCTTAAACAAAAAAGCTATGTTTTACGCAAAATCAAATTACGAAAACTATGGCTGATTTTTTAGTAAAAATGGAGCAAAATAGTCAGCAATCATAAAGAAACATATTGAATTTGAGATTAATCATGAGTCTGCTCGCTTTCTCCTCATACGCATTAAACGGTGTAGATGCACAAAAGTTTTTACAAGGCCAAGTTACTGTAGATACTGAACGTTTAGCTGAAAATGAAACTCGCTATACAGCCATTTGTGATCTTAAAGGTCGTATTCACTTTGGGTTGTGGCTGAAAAAAATTAATGCTGAAAGTTTTGAAATTGTAGTTGCTCAAGATCAAGCAGAAGAGTTTGCCAAGCATGTTAAAAAATTTGGTGCTTTTTCAAAAATGACCTTGAGTGAACAAGGCCCTGCTTTTCCAAAAGTTGTCGGTCATCAGACTGAATTTTCTGCTCAAGAAACTGATATTTCTGAATGGCAAAAACAAGCTATTATGACTGGGCAAGCGTGGATTACCCAAGCAACTGAACATGAATTCCAACCACAGGAATTACGTTTACATCAACGTGAAGGCGTCAATTACGATAAAGGCTGTTATCTAGGTCAGGAAATTGTGGCACGCCTTTGGTTTAAAGCAAAACCAAAGCACTGGCTACATCTGGTTCAAGGTACAGGCGAAGCACCAGCGTCTGCAACTCAATTAAATAATGATGTTGAAGTCGTTAATAGTATTGCAAATGATGCTGGCTATCTGGCTTTAGTCGTTGCTAAACCAGCTGCTCTACAAGAGCTAGGTCTTCAAGCTCTTAATTTACCAGAAGCCTTAAGTGGTGATGTTGCAAGACCACAATAATAATGACTTGAATAAGTTAAAAAGCCCACCTATAAATGAGTGGGCTTTTTTATAGATACAAAATACTAATGAATTCATTAGATTAGAACGTCAATTTTTTAAGTTTTATATGCCATCATTAACCATGTTGAAATTAACGAGTAAAAAGATGAAGACTAAACTTGCTACACTCATGTTGAGTTTGGCTATTTTCGGTTCTGCTCATGCTGATGTTAAAACACTTGAACAAAACCTTAAGACGAATTATCCAGATTTGCCTGTAAAAGGTGTTTACCAATCTCCTGTACAAGGCATTTATGAAGTGTATACAAGCGGCCGTATTGTTTATACCAACCAAGATGCCAAGTATTTTTTTGTAGGTAATTTAGTCGATATCAAACAACAAAAAAATATGACAGATGAACGTATTGCTGAGCTAGGAAAGATTGATGTTAAAAGCTTGCCACTCAATCAAGCCATTAAATATGTAAAAGGAAAAGGCGAACGTACGATCTATGTCTTTAGTGACCCTGACTGCCCATATTGCCAGCAGCTAGAAAAAAATATGGTTGGGGTTGATAACGTTACGGTATATGTGTTCCTCTACCCTCTTACTAGTTTGCATCCAAATGCTGAAAAAGTATCAAATCAAATCTGGTGTTCAAAAAATCCAGGAGAAGCTTGGACGAACTATATGCTTAACCGTAAGTTACCTACGACCAGCAAAAACTGTTCAACGCCAATTCAAAAAAATATAGCGTTAGGTAATAAATTAAATATTGATGGAACACCGACTTTATTCTTACAAGATGGTCAAAGACTCTCTGGTGTACCAAGTGATGCCAAGCAAATAGAAGCATTACTCCAGTCAGCAAAATAACAATATGGCCCACTCTGGCTTATTGACATGAGTGGGTATTTTTTCTCCACAATTTGCCCAAAGTGCAGCGCTTTATATACAAATCGGCTGTTTACTTTCAGCAATCAATATTTATGATGAGAAATTGAAACTATTTTAATGCATCAACGGAATGATGTAGCTACGAAGTAAAAGGTTAAAAAGAAATGAAGAAATTACTAATCGCAAGCCTAATCACCCTTTCAAGTGCATCAATTTTTGCAGCTGATAACACAGCGACTGCTGCTAAAACCGATGTTTTCAAACAAGCTGAACAACTCTATGCAGCAAAAAATTACTCTGCTGCATTTCAAGAAATGCAACGCTTAGCCCAATCAGGTAATGCCCAAGCCATCTATAACTTAGGTTATATGACTCAAATGGGCCAAGGGACAGCAAAAGACTCTTCGAAAGCCCTTAAATATTATGAAGATGCTTCTAATAAAGGGTATGCCCAAGCAAGTTACACACTTGCACAAATTTATGAAACTGGTGAATTAGGCGTTGCCAAAGACAGCAACAAATTTAGTCAATATATTCAAAAGGCATCGGCTCAAGGTTCTGATGACGCAACTGTGAAAATTGCGACGATTTTATTTGCTCAGAAAAAACCGCAGTCACATCAAATTGCCCTTCAAAAGTTAGCGCCTTTAATTAGAAAGGGTAACTATCCAGCTACTCAGGTGAAAGCACTTTATGATATTAGCCAAGGTGTGGAAAATAAAAATCCATTAATGAAACGCCAAGGCATCGAAGCTTTACAGTCAATCGCTCAAAAAGGTTACGCTCCTGCATCTATGGCTTTAGCGACCATGATGGCGAATGGCAATATCATTCCGCAAAATTTACCTGAGGCCAAAAAGATCTTTACTGAACTTGCCAATCAAAATGTTCCTAACGCTAAAGAGTCTTTAGCCTCGGTTGATAAGATTATTGCAGAAAAGAGCAAACAGGCTGCCAATGCTCCCGCACAGCCAGCACCAAAGAAATAGTCAATGATTAGCCCCTTACGGGGCTTTTCTTTTACCACCACAAAGCAATAAGCCCGCTAACCCCAATAAAACCAACAACTGTACTAATCATAAGCGGTGTTAATGCTTTTTCATTTAAGCCATACGCTTGCCCAAAAATCCCGAAAGCAATTGGCATCGGTAAAGCAGCAATTAATGTTCCTGCATAAAGCATTTCACGACTTACATTTGGGGTGATCAAAAAGAGTGAAAAAATAACAGCTGGCATTAAGATGACTTTAAAAGTAGCCAACAATATGCTTTGTATATTCACACTCGTAATACCAATACCGACTAAGCTCCCACCAATCGCAAATAAAGCTAATGGTGAAGCTGTACGCCCGAGTAATTCTAAAGATTGATCAAGCGTTGTAGGAAGATTCACATCTAAAAGAATACATCCCATCCCAACTAAAATAGCGATAATTACGGGATTCTTGAGTAGATTCAAAAAAGTCTGTTTTAAAAGTGGTAAAAAATTTTGTTGTTGATGTAACCCAGCTTCGGCCAAAATCAGCATGAGTGCCACAATCAATAAATTTTCAATAATCAGTGTTAAAGAAATATAAATTGCTGCATGGTTACCAATTAGCATGGTTAAAATAGCAGTTCCCATGAATCCAGTATTGGACATAGAAGCGCCCATCGCGATAACAGCACTATGGGTTAAACTATTTTTAAAATATTTTCGATAGAGAATAAAAGCCAAGAAAAATAAAATTAAGGAACCACCACCATAAGCAATAAAATAAGCGGGATGCCAAATATCTTGTAAATTTTTATTTGCTAAAGAGTGAATTAAAAAAGCCGGTAAAGAAATTTTAATGACAAATGCGCTAAGCGCCTTAATCTGTTCAGGCGTTACCAATTTGATAAGAACACAAGCATAGCCCATCAATAATAATATCAAGATAGGTAAAATAACCTGGAAAACCACCGACCGCCCTCACTCATCTAAAGAAAAACGGGCAAAGATCACTTTGCCCGATAAAATTAAAAAGAATTAAAAAGCTGTTTTACCCCATGAGGTTGGCAGCGTAAATATTGAGGGGCAATTTTAACTTCTGCTCCTAAAGCCGCCGCTGCATGCCAAGGCCAACGCGGGTCATATAACATTGCACGAGCAAGACCAATAGCATCGGCCTGACCTGAAGTTAAGATTTCCTCTGCCTGCTCGGGTTCTGTAATCAGCCCAACAGCAATGACTGGAATAGACACATGTTTTTTCACTTGTTCAGCAAATGGAACCTGATAACCAGCGCCAATCTTAATAGATTGATGTTCGTGTAAACCACCACTAGACACATGCACATAGGCTGCGCCCAACTGCTCTAAAGCTTTTGATAAACCAACTGTAGATTCAATATCCCAATGTTCTACACCGTCCAACCAGTCGGTCGCAGACAATCTAACGCCAACTGGATAACCAGCAGGAACAGCGAGTTTAATCGCCTGAAGCACTTCAAGTGTCATGCGCATACGGTTTTCTAAAGAGCCACCATATTCGTCAGTACGCTGATTGGCAATTGGCGATAAAAATTGATGCAACAAGTAACCATGTGCAGCATGAACTTCAATCAACTCAAAGCCAGCTTCAACTGCACGCTTTGCCGCTGCTGCAAAATCTTGTTGAACTTGTTTAATCTCAGCAATAGTCAAACCATGCGGCGCGGCATCATGAACAGAAAAGGTACTTTCACTTGGAGCAACCGTTTGCCAACCATGGGGTTGATCTTTTGCAATTTGACCTTTGCCTAACCATGGTTTTTCAGTAGAAGCCTTACGTCCTGCATGTGCTAACTGAATTCCAAATGGCATGGGTGAAAGTGTGCGAACCTTAGCTAACAACGTTTTGATTTGGTCACGTTGCTGGTCATTCCAAAGTCCAAGGTCAGCGTAACTAATACGGCCTTCTGCTTGTACAGCAGTCGCTTCCACAATACAGAGCCCTGCACCAGACAATGCATAATTTGCCCATTGCTGTTCATGCCAATAGGTAATTTCACCATCATCTGTTGCCGAATATTGGCACATCGGAGCAATTACAATTCTATTGACCAGTTGTAGTGAACCAAAGTTAACCGTTTCAAATAATTTTGCCATTTTTAATTCCTAGAATTGCTTAATTACACGTAAACCTGCACTCCAGTTACGTCCATCCGCTGGTTCAAAGTAGCGTCCATTACCATCATTTACGATCACTGAACCTGCATAGTTTTTATCAAATAGGTTATCAACACGGGCAAAGCTATTCACTTTCCAGTCGCCCATTACCCATGCATAACCCACATTAGCTGAGGTTACACTGTAGCTTGGCGCTGCGTCACTGTTGGTATCATTCACGTATACTTTATCCATATACTGAACATCTACACCGCCATATAGACCGTGCGATGGTTGCCAAGCCAAAGATGCATAAGCTTGGTTTTTAGCAATTCCCGGAATGGCATTACCCGATGGAATTTGAGCAATACTACCTAAAGCTGGAATATCAGCATCAAAAGTAGCATCTAAATATGTATAGCTTGCAGTAGCTGTTAAATCTCGCCACAACTTTTTGTTCCAAGCAAACTCTACGCCTTCACGTAAGGTTTTATCTGCATTACGGAACGTTGAACGACCATTTGAATTGCCGGCAGAAACGATGTCATCTTTGGTTTTAGTTTGAAAAACTGCCAAAGTAAAATCACCTAATTGGTTTTGTGATTTTAAGCCTGTTTCATAGGTATCGCTTGTGGATGCAGTTAAATCAAAATTAAAACCACTTTCTCCATCTGGACGATATGCCATTTCAGTAAAAGTTGGAGTTTCAAAGCCTTTGGCATAACTCATATAGGCCATCAGTTCAGGTAAAATTTGCCAGCTTAAGGCAGCAGAAGGCAAAACTTTATTGTAATCAGTTTTGCCGCTATCATCGCCATTACTTAAATAGCGATCTTCCGACTTATAATGGACGTTGCTATAGCGCACACCTGTATCTAAACGCCATGTTGGTAAGAACTGCCATGAAGCTTGTAAATACGGGTCAATATTCCATAGCGTATTGTCTTCATCACGGCGTAAATTTCCTTTGACGCCATAAGAAGGTTGACCGTTTACTAAATTAAAATTTTCAAAACCTTTACGATCTTCATCCATTGCATCGAGTGCAACACCCACGCTCACAGTAGTATTTGGAAGTAACACTTTGCCCGTCCAACGGAAATCAGCACCATAATAATCACGCTCAAAATCAATCACCCCACCTGCATGATTAATGCTGGCATCTTGTGTTGACTTAGGAATAGATTGATATTGAGTAACTTGGCGATTGCCTAAATATGCCATGGCATAAAGCTCATTATGGTCATTAATCGGCTTAGACCACGTCACACCCGTTTGAGTTTGTTCAATATCTTTACGGACATTAAATTGCTTTAAAAATGGAACTTGTTGCTTTGGATTAGCATTCCACTGGTCATGCGTTAAACCCTGCGGGTCATCTGCATGGATTTTGACATAATTGGTGACCCAGTTGATTTTACTACCATCATCAAGGTTCCAGCTGAGCTTTGCATTATTTAATACTTTTTCTGCACCGCTATGCTCTCGGTAACCATCAGTATCAAAGTAAGATGAACTAATAACATAACTTGGTTCATTCGCACCCTTTGCCCCACCTTGTAGCACAAGTCCAGCTCGACTTTTATCGTGGCTGCCTCCCGAATAACTCAGCTCAATTGAGTCTTTTCCTTGCCCTTCTTTAGTAGAAGTTAAAATAGTTCCACCAGATGAATTTCCGTAAAGTGAAGAAAAAGGCCCTGTTAGCACTTCAACATGGTCCAGACTACTTAAATCAATATTAGACGTTTGGCCTTGTCCATCCGGCATTGTTGCAGGGATACCGTCCACATATAGACGAATGCCTCGAACACCAAAAGTAGAACGTGCACCAAAACCACGCATAGAGAGCTGTAAATCTTGCGCATAATTTTCACGATTACGAATCTGTAAGCTCGGTATACCCTTCACAACCTCAGTTAAATTCACTTGTGAAGAATTGTCGGCTTGGGGTGCATCTATTCGAAAAACTGAAGCTGGTGTTTGCAAATAGGTTGTATCTGTACGTGTCGCTTCCACATGTAACGTTGGTAATACAGTCACGTCTTGTGCTAGGTCTTCTGCCCACACAATGGGGCTAGAAATACAGCCCATACTCATCAAAATACAGTAATGAAGTCGGTCTAAGCGTAATAAGGACATGCTTATTTCCTTTATTTATATTGTAGTTATGATAACAAAAAGTAGTGCCTTGTCTGGATATTGAATTCGCTCTGCATTGTTGTAAATCTAGAACAGTCTTTTAGATATTTAAAAATTGATTTCCAAATTAGAATTATCGACTTAAAGATGGATGATCTTTCCAGCAATAACGCTCTGGCCAATCTTTTGCTTCTTCGGCATAGTCAATTCCAATGCGGGGAGTCATAACTACTTCCGGCTGCGTTGAAGCTGCTTCAAACCATAGTCCAGATTTTTCACCTAAAGTCTGGCCTTTTAAAGTTCGATCAATTCCTAAATAGCGTGTCAATTTGCCGGGTCCAGCTAAAAGCTTATATTCTTTTTTGGTTGAAGCACTATTTAAAAATGCAGAACGAATCATCACACCTTCAGGGATACCTTCCGTTTGAGTAATGATATTCAGCATTTCATACATGCCATAAATTAAATAGACGTAAATCGTCCCTCCAGTGCCATACATCACATCTGTTCGAGCGGTACGTTTATCATTGTAGCTATGACAAGCCTTATCTCGAATACCCAAATAAGCTTCCGTTTCAGTAATCGTACACCGAATAACTTGGCCGTCAGGTTGTCGCTTACACAATACGCAACCGATTAAGTCATAAGCCACTTCTGAGGTTTCACGTTGAAACCAGCTTAATGGTAAAATATCTGACATAGTAATCTCTGAAATATTACATACCACACGTTATACTTGATTATTCCAGTATATCTGTTAATTCTGCGAGTTGGCGATGCCTGAGTTACCCGAAGTCGAAACAACTAAAACCAGTTTATTTCCCCTATTGAATCAAAAAGTTCTAAGTGTTGAAGTCCGCAACCCTAGCTTACGCTGGGTAATTCCTGATGATGTTCAGAAACTTGTAGGGCAACGTCTTATTGGATTAAACCGTCGCTCCAAATATATTTTAGCTGAGTTTGAACAAGATCAGATGCTCTGGCATTTGGGAATGTCAGGAAGCTTCCGCTTGTGCCAACCAAATGATGAGCTGAGAAAACATGATCATTTCATCATTCGCTTTGAAGAGCATGAATTACGTTATCATGACCCGCGTCGTTTTGGCTGTATTCTCTGGCTAAATCCTGAGACTCAAGGAAAGTTAATTGATACTTTAGGACCCGAGCCTTTAAGTACCGACTTTAATGCAGAATATTTAGCTTCAAAACTTAAAAATAAATCTGTCGGCACAAAAATTGCAATTATGGATAATCATGTTGTAGTGGGTGTTGGCAATATCTATGCAACTGAAAGTTTATTTAATGTCGGAGTTCATCCAGCTCAGCCCGCTGGTGACTTAAGTTTTCAGCAGATCGAGAAACTGGTTATAGAGATTAAACGGATTTTAAAGTCTGCTATTGATTTGGGTGGTTCAACTTTACGAGACTACAGCAATGCCATGGGTGAAAATGGTTATTTCCAGCAAACATTACTCGCCTATGGTCGTGCTGGAGAAATGTGCGTTAACTGTGAAACTCCGTTAGAAAATTTAAAACTTGGTCAACGTGCTAGTGTATTTTGCCCACAGTGCCAACCCCTCAAAAAGCCAAATAAACTCTAATTTGTAGAGGAAGACAAAATGCAAACAGCCATCGTCCGACATATTCTAGTGAAAGATAAAGACTTAGCCGAACAGCTAAAAAAGAAGCTACAAAGTGGTGCTGACTTTGCCAAACTTGCCAAGCAGTATTCAACATGTAATTCAGCAAAACGCGGTGGTGAATTAGGTGAAGTCAAAAAAGGACAACTGGTACCTGTCATCGATAAAATTGTTTTTACTGCTGCTGAACGTGTATTACAAGGCCCAATAAAGAGCCAGTTTGGCTACCATTTGTTAGAAGTTAAATTCAGAATGAGTAGTTTGCGTTGATTTCATTACTTTAATTATGGCCTTCAGAAGCTTGAGCCTGCGCATTCAATTGATATGTCCAGGCTTTAATCTGTTCTCCGGTCTCAAGCTTCACATCTGTTACAACACGCTGGTATTGAAAACCTTCAAAATCATCAAGCATCTGCCAGTTTTCAGCTAACTTTTCTGTACTAAATAAATATCCTTCAACCCAATTTTCATTTGAGTCTAAAATGATTGCGGTTAATCCTTTGTCTGGTCCCCAATCTAAAATATGAATCACACCACGCACACTTGCTTTGGTCCAGTTACCACCAATCTGCTCTAAAATATGAGCATTTGCTTTATTCGGGCATAAGGTTCCATATACGAAAAGCTGATTCATTTATTTATATCCCTTTTTACAATCTGCGTAGTTGAGCTTATCGATAGCCTTTCAATTTTATCAATATCTTTAGTCCAACATAAAATACTTAGTCATAAAAAACGGCACCCTAAGTACCGTTTTTTATTAATTCAGAATATTGTTAAGCTTGCTTTTTCAACTCATCACGAATCTCACGCAATAATTGAATATCTTCAGGAGTTGCAGCTGGAGCTTCTGGCTCATTCTTATCGCGGCGAAGTCTGTTTAATAACTTAACCATTAAGAACACAACCCAAGCCAAAATCAGGAAGTTAATTAAAATGGTAAGGAAGTTACCATAGGTTAAAACATTAATACCTGCTTTTTGCAAAGCATCTAAAGATTGCAGATTGGTAGGGTTTGCTCCTAGAACAATAAATTTCTGCGAAAAATCAACACCACCACCAGTAATTACACTGATTAGCGGCATGATAATATCTTTTACTAAAGAGTCTACGATTTTGCCAAAAGCACCACCAATAATCACACCAATGGCTAAATCCATCATATTGCCTTTAATGGCAAATTCTTTAAATTCTTGAATAATACTCATCTAAACATCTCCAGATGTCGGGGGCCGAAACACGTCATATTTTTCTTTTTCATTGGCCTCGTATCAAATTAGATAGTACTCGCCATGATATTGATAATTTAATATTTTTATCAAAAAAAAGAAAACTATCTCACACTTTAACAACATATTCTCTGATAAGAAAAATATGATTTTAAGCTTAGTTTAATTTTAAATATAACGATTAAAAAAACCGCTAAATTAATTTAGCGGTTTTTTCTTTTTCATTTAAGAAAAATTATTTATCACGGTTACGTTTACGTTCATTTTCAGTCAAGTAACGCTTACGGATACGGATTGATTTTGGAGTAACTTCTACTAACTCATCATCTTCAATGAATTCAAGCGCTTGTTCAAGCGTGTATTCCATAGCAGGTGTTAAAGTTAATGCTTCATCAGTACCAGATGCACGAACGTTAGTTAACTGTTTCGCTTTAGTTGGGTTAACAACCATATCATCTGAACGAGAATTAATACCGATGATCATACCTTCATATACTTCTAACTGTGGTTTAGCAAATAAACGACCACGGTCTTGAAGTGTAAATAGTGCATAGCCCAAGCAAGTACCTTGAACCATTGAAATCAATACACCATTTTGACGTTTCGCAACAGTACCTGCTTTAGCTGGACCATAATGCGAGAAGCTTGATGTCATGATCCCTGTACCAGAAGTCATGGTCAAGAATTCAGAACGGAAACCGATCAAACCACGTGAAGGCACAGTTGCTTCAATACGGATACGACCTTTACCGTCAACTTCCATATTCGTCATTTCGCCTTTACGGAAGCCCATTTGTTCCATAACAGAACCTTGGTGCTGTTCTTCAACGTCAAAAGTTACGTTTTCGTAAGGCTCTTGTTTTTCACCGTCGATTTCTTTCATGATTACTTGTGGACGTGACACGCCCATTTCGAAACCTTCACGACGCATGTTTTCAATTAAAACTGAAAGATGAAGTTCACCACGACCAGATACTTTGAAACGGTCTGGACTGTCAGTATCTTCAACACGTAAAGCTACGTTATGGATTAATTCGCGATCTAGACGTTCACGGATATTACGTGAAGTTACGAACTTACCTTCTTTACCAGCAAACGGAGAGTTGTTTACTTGGAATGTCATAGATACTGTAGGTTCATCTACAGATAAAGCTGGTAATGCTTCAACATTTTTCGGATCACAAATCGTGTCAGAAATGTTAAGCGCATCAATACCAGTAATACATACGATATCACCAGCAGATGCTGAATCAACATCAATACGCTCTAAACCATGGTAACCCATGATTTTTAAGATACGACCGTTACGTGTATTGCCTTCTTTGTCAATTACAGTAACAGGAGTATTTAATTTTACTGAACCACGTTGAATACGACCAACACCGATAACGCCTACGAAGCTGTTATAGTCAAGTGAAGAAATCTGCATTTGGAATGGACCGTCAGCATCAACTGCTGGTGGTTCAACGATGTCTACAATCGTTTCAAACAACGGCGTCATATCTTCTGCAAGTTCTTCAGGTGCAGGACCTGCAACACCACGTAAACCTGATGCATAAACGATTGGGAAATCCAACTGTTCATCAGTTGCGCCAAGGTTATCAAATAAATCAAATACTTGATCGATAACCCAATCTGGACGCGCACTTGGCTTGTCAACTTTGTTAATAATAACGATTGGTTTTAAACCACGAGCAAACGCTTTTTGAGTTACAAAGCGAGTTTGTGGCATTGGACCTTCTTGAGCATCAACAAGCAGTAATACGCAGTCAACCATCGACAATACACGTTCTACTTCACCACCGAAGTCGGCGTGTCCCGGGGTGTCAACGATATTGATACGGTAAGTTGTATCAGTACGTTTATCTAACCAAGTAATAGAAGTGTTCTTTGCAAGAATGGTAATACCACGTTCACTTTCAAGCGCATTCGAGTCCATGACACGCTCAATCTCGCCTGCTCGGTCACCGAGAGCACCTGATTGCTGAAGAAGTTTATCGACAAGTGTGGTTTTCCCGTGGTCGACGTGCGCAATAATTGCGATATTACGGAGATTTTTGATATCTGACATGAAAATTCGAAACGCCTGAAATTTGAGGGCAAATTATACAGAAAAACACTACTCTTGAGTAGTGACAGTTTATTGACATTGACAAAAAAAATTTCTAATCGCCTGTATTTCGTTTTGTAAAGATAGTTATCTCGATTAGAATAGCGCCAATTTGCAAAATTGCGGCGGGCCTACACCCATGTCCAATCAACACTCTCAAGACCATTTAGACCTTGTTTATGGTTTAAATGATCGACCAAAACCATTGATCGCTTTTTTAGCAGCTTTTCAGCATTTGCTTGCGATTATTGTACCAATTGTTACACCTGGCCTTTTAATTTGTTTAGCTTTAGGCGTTTCTCGCGCCGAAACTAACATGATTTTATCGATGTCTTTGGTGATTTCGGGTATTGCTACATTTTTACAATGTAAAAAAGTTGGTCCATTTGGCGCTGGTCTTCTTATTGTTCAAGGCACGAGTTTTAACTTTATTGGTCCTATTATTGGTATTGGTAGTGCAATGGTGGCTGCTGGAACACCTGTAAATCAAGTCATGGCTGCAATTTTCGGTGTAGTCATTGCTGGCTCCTTTATTGAAATGGGTGTTTCGCAAATTCTTCCCTGGGTAAAAAGACTAATTACCCCTTTGGTGACTGGTATTGTTGTTTTATTAATTGGCTTAACGCTTATTAAAGAAGGCTTGATTAGTATGGGTGGTGGCTACCAAGCCATGCAAGACCATACTTTTGCTAGTGCAGACAACCTTATTATGTCATGTACCGTACTTGCTATTATTATTGTACTCAATCGTATTCGAGTTATTTGGATTAAAAGTTCAGCTATTTTAATCGCATTAGTAATTGGTTACGTTCTTGCTGGATTTATGGGACATCTAGATTTCTCCGGTATTAAAGATGCACCACTCGTACAAATTCCAACGCCAATGCACTTTGGTTTGAGCTTCTCATGGGGATTATTCATCCCAATGGCATTTATTTATTTGGTGACCTCTTTAGAAGCTATTGGCGATGTGACAGCAACCAGTAAACTTTCTAACCAACCTGTGAATGGTCCAGCATGGATGGAACGTATTAAAGGTGGCGTATTAGTGAATGGTGCAAACTCTTTGCTAGCTGGATTATTTAACACGTTCCCTAGTTCTGTTTTCGCTCAAAACAATGGTGTAATTCAACTCACTGGGGTTGCTAGCCGCTATGTAGGTATCTGGATTGCTGGCTTATTGATTTTATTAGGCCTATTCCCTGCGGTAGCTGGTGTTATCCAAGCAGTTCCTCAAGCAGTTTTAGGTGGTGCTGTTATGGTCATGTTCGGTGCCGTGGCTGCATCAGGCATTAATATTCTTTCTTCAGTTCACTTGGACCGCCGAGCATTATTAATTATTGCCATCTCACTTGCATTAGGTTTAGGTGTTGCTCAAGTTCCTCAAATTTTAGAGCACCTTCCAGAATTATTTAAAAATATTTTTAGCTCTGGCGTGGCAACAGGTGGTATAGCAGCATTAATTTTAAATGTTGTGCTTCCTGAAACGCATAAATAACTAATTTGTAATTTTGATTACTGCCCAGTTCCCACTGGGCATTCTTCTTCATGAGAGATGTACATGGATCCTAGAAGTGAAGTGGTATTAAGACAGCAAGACTATTTGAAAGGTAGAATCTTGTTAATTAATGCACCAAATGATGCCTTAGTCAGTCAATTACCCACTGAGACTGATGCGTCAGTCTGGACATGGAACCATGCCGACTATCAGGTATTTATAAATAGTGGAACAAAAGCGCACTTCTCAGTTGAGTTCCCATCACAAGAATTCGACCAAGCAATCATTTTTGTTCCAAAATCTAAAGAGCTCTTGAATTACATATTGCACGTAGTGATGAGTCACCTTAAAACTGATCAGTCTGTTTTTTTAGTCGGTGAAAAAAAAGGTGGTGTGGAAAGAGCCGCCAAACAATTACAAAGCTTCGGCAAGGTACTAAAACTTGATAGTGCCCGCCACTGTCAGTTGTGGCACTTAAAAATAGAAAAGACAGAACGGATTAGACCTCTAGAAAGTTGGCTTAAAACTTACACTGTTCAGGTGGATGAACAAGAGCTTACGATTTGTGCCCTACCTGGTGTTTTTAGCCAAAATCACCTAGATGTCGGAACTGCTGTTTTACTCCCTTATCTTAATCAGGTGAAATCAGGTAGAATTGCCGACTTCGGGTGTGGTGCTGGAATTATCAGTTGCTATTTGGCAAAAATAAATTCAAGTAATATTATTCATGCCCTAGATATTGATGCTTTCGCTTTACGGTCAACGGAAATGACTTTTAGTCGAAATGGAATAGGTTCAGACCAGTTGAGATTGCAGCCTGTTATAGGTATTGCAGACGCTCCAACAGAACTCGATGCCATTGTCAGTAATCCCCCTTTTCATCAAGGTATTCATACCAACTATGATGCAAGTGAAGGACTCTGCCAGAACGCTAAAAAACATTTAAAGGCATCAGGCGAGCTATGGATTGTAGCAAACCGTTTTTTAAACTATCCGATCTTAATTGAGAAGCACTTTGGTCAGTGCCAGATTAAAACTGATCTTCAAGGCTTTAAGGTGTTATATGCCTGTGCATAACAAACTATGTAAGGAATCTCCATGAGCGAAACACATGCTCCTGAAAAACTCCAGCGTAAGCTTGGGGCTCGTCATCTGAATATGATCGCCATTGGTGGTTCCATTGGTACTGGCCTCTTCCTTGCTTCTGGATCAACCATTGCAAATGCTGGCCCAGGTGGAGCGCTACTCGCCTATTCTCTCATTGGCATTATGATTTATTTCTTAATGACCAGTTTAGGTGAACTTGCAACCCACACACCAACATCTGGTGCTTTTTTTACATACGGTAGTCGTTATGTCGAAGAAGGCTTTGGCTTCGCTTTAGGTTGGAACTATTGGTATAACTGGGCAATTACAGTTGCATTCGAACTTGTTGCAGTTCAGTTTATTATGAAGTTCTGGTTCCCTGATATTCCAGGGTTTTACTGGAGTGCCCTGTTCCTCATCGTAATTTTTGCAATCAATGCCATGACAGTAAAAGGATTCGGTGAAAGCGAATTCTGGTTCTCAATGGTAAAAGTGATCGCCATCGTTGCCTTTATTATCATTGGTTTAGCCATGATTATTAAGATTATGCTAACTCCAGGGGTCGCAGCTTTTGGAAACTGGACCTATAAAGATGCGCCTTTTGTAGGTGGTTTACAGGCCATGATCGGTGTAGCAATGATTGCCGGATTCTCTTTCCAAGGGACAGAAATGGTTGGGGTTGCTGCTGGTGAATCGAAAGATCCAAAGAAAACGATTCCACTTGCAATCAAACAGATTTTCTGGCGAATTTTATTATTTTATATCCTATGTATTTTCATTATCGGCACCCTCATTGCCTATGATGACCCAAATTTGCTGCAAGCTGCTACTACTGAAAATATTGCGCTTTCTCCCTTTACCTTACTCTATGAACGAGTTGGTTTTGCCTTTGCCGCTGGCTTAATGAATGCTGTCATTCTTACAGCTATTTTGTCAGCAGGTAACTCGGGTATGTATTCTTCAACACGTATGTTGTTTAAAATGGCTCAAGAAGGTCGTGCACCAAAATGGTTTGCAAAACTTGATGGTCGTGGTGTGCCTATGAATGCGCTCTACGCAACGACATTTATTGCAGCATTTTGTTTCTTGACGACATTTATTGGCGAAAAGCAGGTATTTAACTGGTTGCTCAATATGTCTGGTATGTGCGGATTTATTGTCTGGTTAGGAATTGCAATTTCTCATTACCGCTTCCGCAAAGGTTATATTGCTCAAGGATATAAATTAGAAGATTTAGCATATCGTGCCAAATTTTTCCCATTTGCCCCTTGGTTTGCATTTATCTTGTGTTCTATCATTATTTTAGGTCAAAACTATCAAGCTATTTTAGGCGGAAAAATTGACTGGCTAGGTTTACTTTCAACCTATATCAGCCTGCCTTTATTCTTGGTTATTTGGTTAGGTTATAAGTGGAAAAATAAAACTAAACTCATTCCTTATGATCAAATGAATGTGAAGCCAGAGCAAGACTAAAAACTGGTAATTAAAAATAAATCAAAGATCAAAAACTTGATCTTTGATTTAAAAGGCGTAAAATGCCGTTCAGATTTTCAACGGCGCTTTTAAATAAGGAGGAGACATCATGCCAACACTACAAGGTAAAACAGATTAAATAATTTGGCACGATGTCAGCTCACGGACAAGTGTACAAATTCACTTCACTTGTCCGAATGCTCAAATTTAAGACCTAGCATTCGCTAGGTTTTTTTATGCCTGCACGGACAAAAATAAGAGAAAAATTATGGGCATACAAAAAATATTAAACGAGGAAGCACTTTACGGTGTTCCTGTTAAAATTTTCACTCAAGATATAGATAGTGAAAGTATTGAACAACTCAAGAAAATGGCTCAGCTGCAATTTATCTATTCTCATATTGCAGTTATGCCCGATGTTCATGTAGGAAAAGGCGCTACCGTAGGCAGTGTTATTCCAACTAAGCATGCCATTATTCCTGCGGCTGTAGGTGTAGATATTGGTTGTGGAATGAATGCAATTCGCTTAAGTCTAAAGGCCTCACAATTGCCTGATAACTTAAGTCGTTTACGTGATGCAATGGAGCGTAAAGTACCGGTTGGATTTGCTTTACATAAACAAGTTAAAGCAAAAGCTTCTAGCATTATTCCACTTGGAAAACGCTTAGAGCCTATTATCAAAAAGCATCCTGGCCTTGTTCGAATGCTTCGACAATTTGATGCGACATGGCAAAAGCAACTTGGTACTTTAGGTGGGGGCAACCACTTTATAGAGCTATGTATTGATGAAAATCAAGACGTATGGGTGATGTTGCATTCAGGTAGTAGAGGGTTGGGTAACGTTATCGGTACTTATTTTATTGAGTTAGCCAAGAAAGAAGCTCAGCATCGTTTTGGTCATGTACCAGATAAAGATTTGAGTTATTTTGCCGAAGGCTCAAAAAGTTTCGATGATTATGTAGAAGCTGTTGAGTGGGCTCAAGAATATGCTTTTGAAAATCGCAAAGAAATGATGCGATTAATATTAGAAGCAATTCGCCCTCTTCTCCCCTCCTTTCAAATGACAAAAGAGGCTATTAATTGCCATCATAATTATGTGAGCCGAGAAACTCATTTTGGTGAAAGTTTATTGATTACCCGAAAAGGTGCAATTAGTGCAGGCTTAGATGAATTAGGTATTATCCCAGGTTCAATGGGAGCAAAATCATATATCGTCCGAGGCAAAGCCAACGCTGAATCTTTTTGTTCTTGTTCACATGGAGCTGGCCGCAAGATGAGTCGTAGTAAAGCAAAAACTCTTTTTAGTCAGCAAGATCTTATCGAGCAAACCCAAGGTATTGAATGTCGGAAAGACAGTGGCGTTGTAGATGAGATCCCAAGCGCTTATAAAGATATTGATGAAGTCATGGCAAATCAGACTGACCTCATTGAGATCGTCCACACACTTAAACAAGTTTTATGTATTAAAGGTTAAAACATGAAAATTAAAGAAATGTCAAAAATCAAAGTCCGTAATCAGGTGGCTCTTTCCCCTTTACTTCACAAAGGTGGAATGCATGAAACAGAAAAGCCTCGTGCGCAACATCGTAAAGATAGACAAGATACTAAACAGCAATTGAGAAAAGGTGATTGGTAAATAATTTAGAACAAGATCGAAAGTAATTATTAAGGAGACATAGAAATGATTAAATATTTTAAAAATCGCAATAAAAAAAGCGACTCTAACGAGTCGCTTTTTTACTGTTCAAGAACTCAAATTATTGAGCTGCTGCAGGAGCTGCCGCTTCTTGACCAGGTTGAACAACTACAGTACGGCTACCAGTGATTGTCGCGAATACACGACGGTTCATAGCACGGCCTTCTTTAGTTTTGTTGTCAGCAATCGGTTGATCCCAAGCGAAACCTTGAGTAGACAAACGAGATGCATCAACGTTGTATTCGTTTACAAGAGCTGATTTAACAGAGTTAGCACGAGCTAAAGATAAACGTTCGTTTAACTTACGTGGACCAGTGTTATCTGTATGACCTTCGATACGTGCAGTAGCGTTAGGGTATTCAGTTAACTTCTCAGCAACTTTAGCGATTTCTGGTTTGTATTGGTCTTTGATGTTTGATTTGTTAGTATCAAAGAACACACGAAGTTCCATGTTAAGGTCTTCAGTTAACTCTTGTGGTTGTGGAGCAACTGGAGTTGGTTCAACTGGAGCAACTTCTACTACAGGAGCAGCAGGCTTCAAGTGACCACCAAGAACTACGTTTAAACCAGCAAGAGCTGTATAGTTCCAGAATTTTTCGTCAAAGTTATAAGTACCACGAGCTTCTGTACGAAGAGATAAAGCATCGTTTAAGCGCCAGAAAGCACCAACACCAGCATTACCTAAAGTACCTTCTTCATCGTTATGGTACGCAAGATCAGGAATTTCGTATTTGTAGTGACCAGCACCTAACAATACGTATGGCTTGATTTTGCTGTCATAGTTTTTAGTGATCAAATCAGAAGTAACATAGAAGTTACCGTTGATTTGTTTTTGTTTGTATTCAGCGCCAGCAGCAAGTCCGTCTACATCACCTTTAACTTGGTTATATTCAGCTTCGAAACCTAACCATGGTGTTAACTCAATACCAAGAGCTGCACCAACGAATAAATCGTCTTGTAGTTCAGGTCCGTTAGTTAACTCACCATCTTTACCGCCATTATTGTGTTGAGTGTCTTGGAAAGTGTAACCAAGCAATAATGGTGTAACAGTTACGCCAGCATTAGCAGCAGCTAATGGAGCAGCGACAAGCATAGCAAGTGCAATACGACTCAATTTCATGGATATCCTCCAGAGATAACAATTGTTGTTCAAGCTCAGCCTAAATTTATTGGCCCCTGAGATATTTTTACCCCAGTATTATTTTTAAGCTATTCACATTTGAATCATACAAACACTTGATAGACTTTCCAAGTGCTTGATAATTTTAATCAAGTAAATTATTGACAAAATTACTTACAATTTCCGTTGTAATTCGGTAATTTTTTACTCAACTAGCAAATATGAACAACTTCTGTGTTTCGCTCAGGGTGATTTTACCAGTATTCTAGCGTCCTGATAACCTTTATTTAATTTTGTGTTTCCTCATTATAAAAAGCCATATAAATCATTGATAGAACGCATAAAATCAAAATATTTCTTTATATATTAAGGAATTTTAATGTTTAAATCTCCTGGTTTCACATTGGTGGAACTCACTATAACGCTCGCAATTCTTATGATTATGTTCACCCTAGCCGTTCCTTTATATCATCAATTGATGGCTTCGTTAGAATTAAAAAACACGCCTCGACTACTGACAATTCATATACAAAAAGCCAAATACGACGCAATTCTGCGACATAAGAGTGTCGTACTTTGCCCAAGTGTTGATTTAACGCTATGTAATAGTAATTGGGATACAAGCCTTATAAGCTTTGTAGACAAAAATCATAATCTACAAAGAGAAAGCAATGAAGAAATATTGACCAATGTTGAGCTTAATCATCGTTATGGTTCTTTAAAATTTCAAAAATTCGGCAAAAAAATAAATAGTATTGTATTTCAGGGAGACACAGGACTGCCACGCGAATCTAATGGCAGTTTTACGTATTGTTCTTATGATCAGCTTAAAAACTTTAAATTAGTTCTCAGCAAAATGGGACACATTCGTTTAGAAGACCTTAAAAATTGTTAGAACTCTACAGTCTAATGCAGACAATATCTCTCTTTGATTTTTGCAATATACTGCCTAGGTTTTAAACATTTCTTATTTTGAGATTAAGAACAATCGGAGATTACAACAATGACTGACATCGTAATTGTTAATGGTGCTCGTACTGCCATGGGTGGTTTTCAAGGATCACTATCAGGACTTACTGCTCCTGAATTAGGTGCAGTAACTATTAAAGAAGCAATCGCACGAGCAGGTTTACAACCTACTGATGTCGAAGAAGTCATTATGGGTTGCGTACTGCCTGCTGGTTTAAAACAAGGTCCTGCTCGTCAGGCAATGCGTAAGGCTGGCTTACCAGATTCTACGGGTGCTGTGACGATTAATAAGCTTTGTGGCTCTGGCATGAAAGCCGTAATGCAAGCAACCGATATGATTAAAGCTGGCAGTGCTGAAATTGTAGTTGCTGGTGGTATGGAGTCTATGACAAATGCTCCTTATGTTTTACCAAAAGCACGTGCTGGATATCGTATGGGTCATGGTGAAATTAAGGATCATATGTTCCTTGATGGTCTTGAAGATGCTGAAACTGGTCGTTTAATGGGATCTTTTGCTCAAGATATGGCGAATACACGTGGCTATACACGTGAGCAAATGGATGACTTTGCAATCCGTTCTTTGAAACGTGCTCAAACAGCAATTACCGAAGGTTATTTCAAAGACGAAATTGTTTCAGTTACCGTACCTAGTCGCAAAGGCGATGTTGTTGTCGACCAAGATGAACAACCACTAAATGCAAAAATCGATAAGATTCCTTCACTCAAACCAGCTTTTGCAAAAGACGGTACAATCACTGCAGCAAATGCAAGTTCTATTTCGGATGGTGCATCTGCATTAGTATTAACTTCAAGTGAAGTTGCTACTCAACGTGGGTTACAGCCACTTGCGAAAATTATCGCAACCGCTTCAAACTCTCAGCATCCTTCAGAATTTACCATTGCCCCTGTCGGTGCTATCGAAAAAGTGCTTAAAAAAGCGGGTTGGAATGCTCAAGATGTTGACCTTTGGGAAATTAACGAAGCTTTTGCCATGGTTACCATGTGCCCAATTGATGATTTCAAACTTGATGCAGAAAAAGTCAATATCAATGGCGGCGCTTGTGCACTAGGTCATCCAGTAGGTTCTACGGGGTCTCGTATTATTCTTACGCTGATTCATGCACTGAAGCGTACGGGTGGTAAAAAAGGTATTGCTGCTCTTTGTATTGGTGGTGGTGAAGCAACAGCCGTTGCCATTGAACTCATTTAATTAAAACAAAGTAGTGAAAAATCCCGCTTCGGTGGGATTTTTTTATGAAAAAACTACAAAAAATGACCCACAAAATCTCTTTTAAGTTTTAACTTATTCTTTTAAACGAAAACAACAATGGACAATAACAATGCAACTCAATCACTATCTCAATTTCCAAGGTCAAGCAGAGCAAGCCTTTAATTTTTATAAGTCAGTATTTGGCGGTGAATTCGCCATGTTGAGCCGTTATGGTGATATGCCACCAACAGAAGGTGTGACATTATCTGAAGCGAACAAAAATCTGGTTCTTCACGTTTCTCTGCCAATTAATGACTACACTGTACTTATGGCATCAGACACAAATGATCAGTTCTGTGCGCCTAACAGTGTTTTTACCCAAGGCAATAATCACTACATCGCGATTAACCTTGAAAAGGATGAGCAAGAAAAGGCAAAACAACTTTTTGATGCTTTGTCTGTTAATGGTCAAATCGAAATGCCTTTAGAAAAAACATTCTGGGGAGCATTGTACGGCGCTTTTACCGATCAATTTGGCATAAAGTGGATGGTCAATTGCCAATTGGATACATAATTTTCAACATAAAAAATCCCGCAATTTGCGGGATTTTTTATGTCAGGATTTATTCAGCACCTGTTTGATAACTTGCTTGCGGTACAGCCGTTGAAGCTTGATACGGGTTGGTAAAATCTTGTAAACCTGCCGCTGCTTCTTGTACGTCTTTGCCTTCTTTTACGACAAAACTATCAAAGCCAGAACGTTTTAAGTAGTTTAATACATCCTTAAACACATCACCCGTTGCGCGCAGTTCACCTTGGAAACCTTGGCGACGCAATAGTGCAGCAAACGAGTAGCCTCGGCCATCCCCAAAACCTGCAAACTCAATGAAAATTGCATCAAGTTCATTCAATGGGAATGCATGATCTTCAGGTGAATCATTTACAGTCACATACAAAGCTTTTTTACCTTGAATGTTAGCTAATTGATCTAGTTGAGCCGTTGTGATAACAACGTCACCTTGAGGAATAACACCATCTTCAGCAATAATTTGATAAGTATTATCTGCAATCGTGCCATCTTTATAAAGCACAGGTAGAGCTGTATTAAGCATATGCACGCTCCTTAAATGGTTGAATTCCTACACGGCGATATGTATCAACAAAACGCTCACCTTCAGTACGTAAATCAAGGTAAGTATTTAATACTTCTTCAATGATGTCAGGCACGACATCTGCTGCAAATGATGGGCCTAAGATGTCACCGATTGATGCATCATGGTCCGAATTACCACCTAATGTAATTTGGTAGAATTCAGCACCTTTTTTATCTACACCTAAAATACCGATGTTACCTACGTGGTGGTGACCACAGGCATTCATACAACCAGAAATATTTAGATCTAAATGACCAAGATCATAAACTTTGTCTAAGTCATCGAAACGACGCGTGATTGCTTCAGCAATTGGAATTGATTTCGCATTTGCAAGTGAACAGAAATCACCGCCTGGGCAACTAATAATATCGGTAATAAAACCAATATGTGCACGTGCCATATTTTGTTGTTCAAGCGCTTGCCATACATCGAACAAATCTTTTTGAGGCACATCTGCCAAAGCAATGTTTTGTTCGTGAGTTGTACGAAGTTCACCGAAAGTATATTTATCAGCAAGATCTGCAATAAAGTTCATTTCTTCGGTGGTCATATCGCCCGGTGCAATACCTGCACGTTTTAGAGAAATCGTAACAATACGATAGCCCTTCACTTTATGCGCATGCGTGTTGATGTTGAACCACTGTTTGAATTTTGGATGCTCAGCAAATAAAGCAGTAAAGTCTTCATCAGCTAAATCTTGATAATCAAACGGTGTGAATTCTTCATCCAGTTTTTTCAAGATTTCTGGCTGAATTTTCAATGCTTCACGTGTATGTTCAAATTCAGCTTCAACTTTCTGTGCAAATACTTCAGGAGTTAATGCTTTAACTAGAATTTTAATACGAGCTTTATATTTGTTATCACGACGGCCATGCAAGTTATAAACACGTAGAACAGCTTCTAAATAAGCAATTAAATCTTCACGTGGTAAAAACTCACGAATAACACTACCAATGATTGGAGTACGGCCTAAACCACCACCAGCCATAATTTTATAGCCGATTTCACCCGCTTCATTACGCACGATGTAAACACCAATATCGTGGAATGCAGTTGCCGCACGGTCTTTTTCTTCAAGTGCAGAAACAGCGATTTTGAACTTACGTGGCAAGAATGCAAATTCAGGGTGGAATGTACTCCACTGACGAATCAACTCACATGTTGGACGTGGGTCTGCAATTTCACCTGCAACCACACCTGCATATTGGTCAGTTGTTGTGTTACGAATACAGTTACCACTCGTTTGAATGGCATGCATTTGTACCGTTGCAAGTTCAGCTAAAATTTCTGGTACATCTTCAAGAGCTGGCCAGTTCAACTGGATGTTTTGACGTGTAGACACGTGTGCATAGCCACGATCATATTCAGTTGAAACTTCAGCAATTTTACGTAATTGTTTTGAATTCATTAAGCCATACGGCACAGCAATACGCAGCATAGGCGCATAGCGTTGCACATATAAACCATTTTGCAAACGTAATGGACGGTATTCATCTTCAGAAAGTTTGCCCGCTAAATAGCGCTCTGTCTGATCGCGGAACTGAGCAACTCGTTGATTAATCAGCTGCTGATCGAAATCGGTATATAAATACATGGCGTACGGCTAGTAGTTTCATTATTAAGGCGGATAGCATAGCGAGCTTTTATTCATCAATAAAATGCTTTTTTTGCATATTTAATAACGGTTTTATTGATAAGCTTTAATATGAATTGATATAAAAAAAGCCCGGATAAATCCGGGCTCTTTTTATAGTCGTTTTTTATTTGTTATCTGGTAAGGCATACGCCACTAAATAGTCGCCCATTTTCGTACCAAATGAACCATGACCACCGGCCATAATTACAACATATTGCTTACCATTGATTTCATAAGTCATTGGTGTTGCTTGTCCACCCGCTGGTAAACGCGCTTCCCAAAGTTTTTTACCGTTAGTGACATTAAATGCACGTAGGTAGTTATCTTGGGTTGCACCAACAAACATGACATTACCGGCAGTAGAAATTGAACCACCTAAACCAGGAACACCAATTTTTACAGCTGGTAATTGGAACAAGTTCGGTAAGCTGTCACGAATTGTACCAATACGTTTTTTCCATACCACTTCATGAGTTTTCAAATCAACGCCAGCTACGTAGCCCCAAGCTGGTTGTTTACAAGGTAAACCAAGCGGAGATAAGAATGCGCTAATTTCAACACCATAAGGTACGCCGTACATCGGTTGTACGCCCTGCTCAGTTCCTGCACCTTTTGCAGTTTGTGCACGGTTTGGATCGGCAGGAATGAGACGACTCACGAATGGCAAACCAATCGGATTCATTACAGCAACCTGACGGTCAGGGTTAACCGACATGCCGCCCCACTCAAACACACCTAAGTTACCAGGGAAAACTAAAGTACCGTTTTCAGATGGTGGTGTATAAATACCATCATAATTTAGACGTTTGAAAGATACACGACACATTAACTGATCAAGCATTGTGGCACCCCACATATCTTTATCTGTCAATTTATCTTGTGGTGCCAAGTTCAAGTCAGAGAATGGCTGAGTTTTTGAGTAGAACTCACCTTTAGTTTGTGGTCCACGTTTAACTGTTTGTGGTACTGGTTTCTCAGTTACAGGAACAATTGGTTGACCATTACGACGATCAAGAACAAAGGCGTTACCTGTTTTCGTCAATACATAGATTGCAGGAACAGTTTGGCCAGCTTTGTTTTTAATATCAGCTAAAGATGGTTGAGATGGTACATCCATATCCCATAAATCATGATGGGTTGTCTGGAAGTTCCACACTAATTTACCAGTTGAAGCATTAATCGCTAACATCGAGTTCGCATAGCGTTCTTTCAACTCAGTACGGTCACCACCCCAGATATCTGGAGTACCTACACCTGTTGGTACATAAACGATATCAAGTTTGGCATCGTATGCTAAAGGTGCCCACGCATTTGGTGAGTTATGAACGAAATTCGTACCTTCACCCGGCATAGCATTTGGATCTGCTGCACCTGTATCAAATACCCAAAGAAGTTTACCAGTGTTAACGTCGTATCCACGAATCACACCAGATGGCTCTTTATTTGAGTAGTTATCAGTTACCGAACCAGCAATAACAACTGTTGAACCAGTCACGATACCAGGAGATGTTGGGTTGTAACCGCCTGGGTAAGCATATGGCATAAACTCTTGCAAGTTCACTTCACCATTTTTACCAAAGTCTGTACATGCTTTACCAGTGTCAGCATTTACCGCAACTAAACGACCATCATTCACAGGAACAAAGACTTTACGCGGACATTGTGTAGAGTCAGATTTCTTACCTTGAAGACTCGTTGCAAACTCAGTTGTATTGTTTGCATCGTAGTACATCACACCACGACAAGTTAAATGCTGGAACGATTTATCCGTTTTAAGCTTCGGATCAAAACGCCATTTTTCTTTACCTGTAGCCGGATCAATTGAAATTAATTGTTGATGGGCTGTACAGATAAACATGTTATTACCGATTTTAATCGGTGTAACCTGATTGGTCGTTTCGCCAGAGTCATTACCCGTTTTAAGGTCGCCAGTACGTAAAGTCCAAGCAACTTTCAAATCTTTTACGTTTTGATCATTAATCTGTTTTAACGGAGAGTAACGCACACCTGCTTGAGTACGACCATAGGCTGGCCAGTCACTCTCTGCTACACCTGGAACTGCTTGAGCAGTTTCTGGTTGAGGTGTCTTGATCTCACCATTAATTTCTTGCGGATCGTTGAAAATCGAATAGACCATCAACAAGATTGCAATTGCTAGAGTTGAAGATAAGGCAACTTTACTTGATCCAAGGTTGCTGATTCCACGAGTTACAGCTGGAACCAATAACCATAAACCAAGAATACCTAAAATATCTAAACGAGGTGCAAGCGCCCAGAAGTCTGTTCCAACTTCCCAGACACCCCAAATAATGGTACCCAGCATTAAAGCAGCGTACGCCCACAATGCTGTAGATGCGCGCTTATAGAGTTGCCATGCAACAATCAGGAGTAATACACCAGCAATAATATAGTAAATTGAACCGCCTAATGTAGCGAGCCAAATACCTCCAATTAACAGGAATAACGCTAATAACCCAATAATAATTACGGTAAAAGTCGTTAAACCTGATCTTGAAGTAGGTTGAGTCATAAACCACCTCTTATCAATCATCATTTTTATCGGAAAGATAGGCCAAACTTTGAATCAAAAATCGGCCTATCAATACATCTAAAACAAAACTCAGGCATAAAGAAAAAACGGAAGGTCAGGATCATTCAATCAATGATTTAGCCCTCGACAATCCGTTTTCAGAGTAATTACGCTTAGAATGCAGTTGAGAATTTAATACCGCCTACCCAAGTGTTATCACCATTTTTTAATGCACCAACATGACGAACATATTGCACATTTGGACGGATAGTTAGCCAGTTTGTCGCATGAATACCGTAGTAAAGCTCGGTATTGTATTCAGTGTCGTATTCTTTATTTTGGACATCGTTCCAATCATCGTTGATATGGATACGTGCAACACCTAATGCCAATTCATCTTGAGGACGTTGATTGAGCAAACCTTTATAGACTAAGCCTACATTTTGCATGTTATCAATTTTGTTGGTATCAGAGTCGTGGAACGTCAGGTTCACAAACCCAGTCAAACCACGGTCTGTTTGATCAGCTGGCTGGAATAATTTTTGTTTTGCAGTTACCCAAACGCCTTGCTTATGAGATGTTTGAGCCTTATTCGTAATTTCTTCAGCATCAGCAGTGCTGTAGTAATAACCTAAACGGTATTCACCAGCCATACTTTGTGTACCGAGTTTCGGCGACCAAACCACTTCAGCAGGAATAATTGCACCGTGAGAGCCATCGGTACTTAAGTTAAAGCCTTTGCCTCGGTCCAGATTTTCTTGGTTATATTCATATACACCTATTTGTGTATATAAATCGGGTTGCAAGTTATATTTAACGCGCATTGCCCATTGGCTGACTGGCCAGTTATACCACTGATCGCCTACCCAGTTACCAACTTGCGAACCACAAAGCGCCAAGTTCTGGAAATCACAGTCAAAACTATTAAAGTCTTCACCTTCACCAAAACGACCAACTTTAACGTCTAACTTCTGATCAAGAAATTTTTTCTTGATCCACAAATCGGTTAAACGCCAAGTTTGCTCACGCCCCCACACTTCCTGCACAGAACTTTGGTGCCCAGCGAGTGCTGGTGAATGTTCAGAAAGCGATTGCCCATCACGATAAGTTAATGTGATTTGAGCTTCGGTGTCTTGCCAACCTAAAATTTTGTTTAGGTCAAAATGAGTTCCTAATGCCAGTTGCCCCGTATAAGCACTACCATGCGTAGATGTATTTTTTGAATCTAAAATACCGGCATATTCGCCGGTATATCCAAAAGAAAAATCATAACCTTGTGCTTGTAACGCGGTGCGTTGACCGTTCCAATCACCCAACATCCACGGACTATTTGGGTCGAATGCAGCAGCAGCTTGTGCGTGCTGTATGAAAAGAGTAATTGATAAAACGGATAAACAGGAAGCCATCAAGGATTTATGTGTTTTCATATTTACATACCTTTTATGTCTTTGTTTATAAAGGGTACGCTAATTTTATGTAAAGAAATTATTCAAAATGTTAATCAATTGATTAATCTAATAATAATCTTAATACACCTTGTATGAAAAATGGCCCCAGCTCTTTACCACTGCCCTTCACCAAGTTTTTGACCTATAAAGGAATATCTCATTTTTGATCTTGAAAACTTAATTGGGCAAGCCAACTGTGGTTCTGTATCTGCTGTATTATTCTGCAAAGGTACATCCACAATCCATCCACGTTGTTGTGCTAGGGGCGAATTTAAGGCTTCACTTAGATTTAAAACAGGTTCTACACACACATCAAGGTTTGCAAATATTTCATGCCACTCTTTAAATGATTTCGTTTTAATTTTATCTTGAATCGCTTGCTTCACTTCCTGTCGGTCTTCAGCATCTAATGAAGCACCCTTTTGCAATAATAGGGGCAGATCAAGCGCTATGGATAACCCTGACATAAATTGTGGTTCAAGACTACCAATTGAAAGATAACGACCATCTTGCGTCATGTAATAATCATAGAAAATACCACCATTGAGCATTCCATGCTCTGGGGCCTGCTCGACCTGTGCGGCTAATGCAGCAGAACCAGCCATACTATTTAAGCTAGCGACACAATCTGTCATGGAAATATCAATATATTGTCCTTGTCCACTACGCCCGCGTTCAACCACCGCCGCTAAAATAGCAATAACGGCATGAAGTGAACCACCTGCAATATCTGCAACTTGAATACCGAGTGGCGGCGGACCACTGTCTTGTCGGCCGCTATACCCAGCAATACCGGCTAAAGCTAAATAGTTAATGTCATGCCCTGCTCGGTCTTTATAGCTTCCTGTTTGCCCATATCCTGTAATTGAACAATAAATTAAACGTGGATTAATTTCTGCAAGCGTTGAGTAGTCTAATCCTAGACGGCGCATGACATCTGGTCGAAACTGCTCTATGACAATATCAAACTCAGAAATTTTGGCTTTAATGAGATCAATACTTGCCGGATCTTTTAAATCGAGAACAATCGACTGTTTATTTCGGTTTAAATAACTATGTGCCGTTGCTTGCCCATTTGCATAGGGCGGCATAATCCTAATTAAATCTGGACGCGATGGGGATTCGATATGGATGACTTCTGCGCCCATATCAGCTAAATACATTGTGGCAAAAGGTCCAGGTAAGAGTGTCGAGAAATCGAGAACTTTAAGTCCATTTAATGCTGTCGTCATCGTTTTTTTAACCACTATTATTCATATTTTCTTTTATATTAGTTAAGCAAATATTCTAAAACAATGTCATGTTCAGCCATTTACCTTGATCATTTCGGCAATTTAACATGTAAAAAGTGCTTTTACTCTGTTGTAAATCGCCAATTTATTTTTTTAGACGGTCATTTAGGTCAATTTAAAGTGAACATCAAAGAGACTGAAGGATTCAATATGAGTCGCGATACGATTAGCATCCACTTCGTGAATGCGGCTTTGACAGGCGTAAAGCGCCTTGGCATGGATGTTGAAATGCTCCTTTCACATGTGGGCATTGAAGCGGAATTATTACGTCAACCTAAAGCTCGAATCTCCCCAGAACAATACACTCGTTTTATAAAAATGTTGTGGATGGTCACACAGGATGAACACGTTGGATTTGACGTACAACCACGTCGTCTGGGCACTTTTGCCATTATGTGTCAGTTGATTATTCACGCAAAAACATTGGGCCAAGCCCTTGAACTGTCATCTCAATTTTACAAATTATTTGGCGATGAATGGTCTGTCAGCCTAGAGCGTGACAAGCATGAAGCACGTCTAGTTCCGCTCATTCCAAAAACTTTAGATCCAGATCATTTCATTACCGAAAGTATGCTTATGATTTGGCACGGTCTAGCATCATGGCTCATTGAACGCCGTTTGCCGTTAGAGCGTGTTCATTTTAGCTACCCACGTCCTGCACATGCAGATGAATATGATGCATTATTTTTTGCACCAGTCATGCAGTTTGATGCACCGCGTACTGAAATTACCTTTGCGGCTGATTATCTTGATTTGCCAATTCGTCAAGATGAAAAAACGCTAGAAGAATTCTTAAAAGCAGCACCTGCTCAGCTTTTAGTAAAATTCAAAAATACCAACTCGCTAACTTCTCGTATTCGTGAAGTACTTAAAAGCCAGATTGGTGAAGAAATGCCAACGCTTAATGACGTTGCATCAATGTTGTATTTATCTCCTCAAACCTTACGTCGTCGCTTGGCTGCCGAAGGTAAAAGTTATCAAGGCGTAAAAGATGCTTTACGTCGCGATGCTGCAATTCACTTATTACTCAATCCTGAATTAACACTTGAAGACGTTGCTCAACAAGTTGGTTTTAGTGAAACGAGTACGTTCCACCGCGCATTTAAAAAGTGGACGGGTGTAACCCCTGGCCTATATCGCCAGCTACACGGTTATCACTAACTCTTAAATCTCTTTAGTTTCACATTTAGCCCAAGTTCAACTTGGGCTTTTTTGTATTTCTATTGGCAAAAATCATCACCTGACTGGTGCGCTTATCGTCATTGCACTCGCTATTAAAACCAGTACACTCAAAACACAAATAAATTTTAAGCAATAAAAAAGGAACTGTTATGAGCGAGGCTTATATTATTGATGCCATTCGCACCCCACGCGGAAAAGGAAAAAAAGACGGCTCTCTTTATGAAGTAAAACCAATTACCTTACTCACCACTTTATTAAATGAATTACAGCAACGCCATCAGCTTGATACGTCTAAAGTCGACGATATAGTTCTGGGCTGTGTAACACCAATTGGCGACCAAGGTGGTGACATTGCAAAAACAGCGGCGATTGCCGCAGGTTGGAATGATGATGTTGCTGGGGTACAAATCAATCGTTTTTGTGCATCAGGGTTAGAAGCAGTCAACATGGCAGCCATGAAAGTCCGTTCTGGTTGGGAAGATTTAGTGGTTGCTGGTGGCGTTGAATCAATGTCACGTATTCCAATGGGTTCAGATGGTGGGCCATGGGCGTTAGACCCTGAAACAAATCTTAAATCATCATTTGTTCCACAAGGTATTGGGGCCGACCTCATTGCAACATTAGATGGCTATAGCCGAGAAGATGTTGATAATTTCGCTGTGAAGTCACAACAAAAAGCAGCAGCAGCTCAATCAAATGGTTATTTCAATCACTCTGTCGTACCAGTAAAAGATCACGCAGGCGTGGTGATTTTAGATAAAGATGAGTTTATTAAAGGCAATACCACACTCGAAGGCCTAACGAAGCTCAACCCAAGTTTTGAAATGATGGGACAAATGGGCTTTGATGCAATCGCTTTGCAAAAATACCCTGAAGCACAAAAAATCAATCATGTTCATCACGCGGGTAACTCATCAGGCATTGTCGATGGAGCAGCTGTAGTTTTATTGGCTTCTGAAAAAGCGGTAAAAGAACAAAATTTAAAACCCCGCGCTAAAGTTTTAGCGACTGCATTAGTCGGTACTGACCCAACGATTATGCTGACTGGCCCTGCTCCTGCTGCACGTAAAGCTTTAGAAAAAGCTGGCCTCACGATTGATGATATTGACCTATTTGAAGTCAATGAAGCATTCGCCGCAGTTGTTATGCGTTTTATTAATGAGCTCAAAGTTCCTGCTGAGAAGGTCAATGTAAATGGTGGCGCGATTGCTTTAGGTCATCCTTTAGGCGCAACGGGTGCCATGATTTTAGGTACGCTACTTGATGAGCTTGAACGACAAGATAAAAAGCGCGGTTTAGCGACGCTCTGTGTTGGCGGTGGGATGGGTATTGCCACCATTATTGAACGCGTATAAAAATTAGGGATATTAAAAATGAGTGCAATTCAATACGAAAAAAATGCCGACAATATTGTCATTTTAACGCTTGATTCAACAGGTCAATCTGCAAATACCATGAATGCAGAATTTCGTGACTCGCTCGATGAGGCGACTCAGAAACTTAAAGCAGAAACAGAACTTTCAGGTGTAATTTTTCGCTCAGCCAAAAAAACGTTTTTTGCAGGCGGTGATTTAGATGAGCTGATTCAAGTTCAGCCTGAACATGCGACTGAATTTTTCAATATGGTTGAAACGCTAAAAGGTCATTTACGTACAATTGAAACACTAGGAATCCCTGTTGTTGCAGCGTTAAATGGTACTGCACTTGGCGGTGGTTGGGAAATCGCATTAAGTTGCCATCACCGTATTGCGATTAATGACCCGAAAAGCAAATTTGGCTTACCTGAAGTCACTTTAGGTTTGTTACCAGGCGGCGGCGGTATTGTCCGTATGGTACGTCTGCTTGGGCTTCAAAATGCATTTCCTTTCTTAATGGAAGGCAAACAGTTCGGTGTTGATAAAGCAAAATCTTTAGGTTTAATTCATGACACTGCCGAAAATGAACAAGAGCTTTTAGATAAAGCGATTGCTTGGGTAAAAGCGAATCCAAAATCTCAACAACCTTTCGATGTGAAGGGCTACAAAATTCCGGGTGGCGACCCAAAAACTCCAGCAGTTGCACAGGTTCTTGCCATTGCGCCAGCCATGTTAAGAGATAAAACTAAAGGTTGTTACCCTGCCCCTGAAGCGATTATGGCTGCCGCAGTTGAAGGCGCTCAAGTCGATGTCGATACTGCACTGCGTATTGAGTCTCGCTACTTTACTCAGCTTACAACAGGCCAAATTTCTAAAAATATGATCGGGACTTTCTGGCATGGTCTAAATGCGATTAAGTCTGGTGCGAGCCGCCCTGCCGATGTGGCAAAATGGCAAGCGACTAAAGTTGGTGTGTTGGGTGCGGGCATGATGGGTGCGGGTATTGCCTATTCAACAGCCATTAAAGGCATTCCAGTTGTACTCAAAGATGTATCTGCAGAAAATGCTGAGAAAGGTAAAGCTTATTCACAAAAGCTTCTTGATAAACGTGTTTCACAAGGCCGCATGACCGCAGAAAAACGTGATCAGGTTTTATCGCTCATTACGGCTACAGCTTCAGCAGCAGATCTACAAGGCTGTGATTTAATTATTGAAGCGGTATTTGAAAACCAAGAGCTCAAAGCTAAAGTCACTCAAGAAGCTGAACAATATTTAGTGCCTAATGGCGTAATGGCATCAAACACCTCAACCCTGCCAATTACAGGTTTAGCTCAAGCAAGTAAAGATGATAAAGCTTTTATCGGTCTGCACTTCTTTAGCCCTGTCGACAAAATGCAGTTGGTCGAGATTATTAAAGGTAAAAATACCTCAAGTGAAACTCTTGCTAAGGCCTATGACTTTGTACAACAAATTGGAAAAACACCGATTGTTGTTAATGATAGCCGTGGTTTCTTTACCAGTCGCGTGTTTGGTACTTTTATTCAAGAAGGTATGCGCTTACTTGCCGAAGGTGTTCATCCAGCACGTATTGAAATGGCTGCACTTAAAGCAGGCATGCCAGTTGGACCACTCGCTATTCAAGATGAAGTGTCTTTAACCTTAACCGAACATGTTGCTGGTGAGGCACGTAAAGCTCTGCAAGCCGAAGGAAAAGATTTACCTAAAACCTCTGTAGACGAAGTCGTTCACACCATGATTCATGAGTTAAACCGTAAAGGTAAGGCGGCTGGAGCAGGCTTCTATGAATATCCAGAAAATGGTAAAAAGCACCTATGGGAAGGTTTGAACCGTTGGCAAAAAGATCATGATATTTCTGAACAAGACATGATTGATCGCATTCTGTTTGTACAAGCTTTAGACACCTTACGTTGTTATGAGGAAGGCGTATTAGAGTCTGTAATTGATGCCAATGTCGGTTCTATCTTTGGGATTGGTTATGCACCTTGGACAGGTGGAGCGATTCAATTCCTAAATCAATACGGCACGGATAAAGCACAAAAACGAGCTGAAGAATTAGCTGCCAAATATGGTGAACGCTTTACACCTCCAACTTTGCTAAAGACCAAAGCAGAGCAGAAACAAAATATTCAATAACTTAGACTTATTGAATATTTAAAAACTGCATAAACCTTGCCCATATAAATACATTTTATTTATATGGGTTTTTCTTTATGACCTTTAAGATTTCAGCCTTACACCTAAATATGCTATAAATAGACTTCATTTTTGTGCTTCTACAGCACATTCGAGAAATTCTTATGTCCGATAAAAATTCTTCCGAGTCAGCAAGTTTAGGCTGGAAATTTGTTCTGATCGTTGGTGTTTTAAGTGCGATTTTCCTTGGCTTTTTCTATTTAGCGATGAGTAATGAACCTGACTATATGCCAGGAGCACAGCGCAAAGCTGAACAAGAACAAATGCAGCAAAAGGCTGAACACTCTACAGAGCAACACGCTCAACATAGTGACGACATGCCTGGAATGGATATGCAAGAACACAAACAATCAACTCAGTAATCAGATATTTTTCAAATGACAGATTTTTCCCGTAATGCACTTGTTGTAGAAGGTGGAGGCATGCGTGGTGCCTTTACCAGTGGCGTACTTGACGCTTTTTTACAGCAACAGTTCAACCCTTTCGATTTATATGTTGGCGTATCATCTGGCTCAACCAACGTTGCAAACTACTTAGCAGGCCAGCAAGGCCGCACTCTAACGTTTTATGTCGATCACTCCCTCCGTCCGGAATTCGTCGATTACAAACGCTTTTTTAAAGGCGGTGATTTACTTGATTTAAAATGGATGTGGGAAATTGGTGAGCAAGAGCACCCACTTGACCAACAAAGTCTTTTTGCCAAAAATCCAGATTTTTATATGGTATTGACGCATGCCAAAACCGGTCATGCTGAATATCTTCGTGCTGGTAAAGATAATTTACTAAATGCACTTCGCGCTTCTAGCTCAATTCCAGTATTAACACGTCATCCTGTCGATATTATGGGCGAGCCTTATTTTGATGGTGGTGTTGCAGATGCTTTACCTGTGCGCTGGACTGCCCAACAAAGCGGTGTAAAAAAGCTATTGGTTTTACGCACTCGCCCGAAAAATTACTTTAAGGCGAGTAGTCGAGGTGATCAATTCCTCGCGAAATATGCGTTTAAACATCACTATGGTTTTGCAAACAGCTTACGTAGCCGCTGTGCTCGCTATAACGCTTCGGTCGATTTTGTTCGTGGTCAAAACCCAGAACAGCAAATTTTAGAAGTTTGCCCACCGCCGCTTAAAAATATGGCTGGCCGTTTAAGTACTAATCCTAAAAAGCTTCGTTACAGTTATGAAGTCGGTTTAGAAACAGGTCTACAGGCAATTGAAAGCTGGAATGCCATGAAATAAATCCAACTTGAGATTTCTAAAAAGAAGTCTCAAGTTAATTCTAAAATCATATCAATATGTGGAATGCCACAATCTTGGTAAACCTCACCTTGCACATGAAAACCTAAAGCTTCGTAAAAAGCTGTCACATAAGTTTGCGCAGAAAGCTTTAAATAAGGCAGTTTATGACGATGTGCATAGTCAATAATATGCTGCATTAAAATTTTACCAATACCCTGCTTTCGATAAGGCACTAAAACAGCAACACGCCCTACGCTATGCTGTGGCAACAGACGTGCTGTAGCGATAGGCTGCTCTTTGTCATAGACAATAAAATGCAACACTGTGGCATCCAAGTCGTCCCATTCATCTTCAGGCGCAATTCCCTGTTCTTGAATAAAGACTTGTTCACGGATGTATTTCGCATCTTTCTCGAGCTGTTCCCAACCACCCTCTATAATTTTATACATCCGCTCACCGTCCTAGCACTTACAGCCAATATTTTCGGTTGGCAATTGATCTTGCAATAGCAATTCCAAAGTCTGTTTTTTAATACCGTACATTTCTTTCAATGCTTGGATTTGAGCCATAATCTTGGCATCAGGTTCAGAAACGTTTTTGCGTTTCGTCGCCAAAATCATTTTGTTTTTGCTGGTATGTTCAAGCGATACAAACTCAAAAACTTTAGTTTCATAGCCATACGCTTTTAAAAGTAACGCACGTAACGTATCGGTTAGCATTTCGGCTTGTTGCCCCGCATGAATACCAAACTGTAGCATTGGTTGTAATACTTCAGGACTATGTAATTGTGGACGCAATTCTTTATGACAACATGGCGCACACATGATCATAGAAGCGTTTAAGCGAATTCCAGTGTGAATAGCAAAGTCAGTCGCAATATCACACGCGTGCAAGGCAATCATAACGTCTAGTTTTTCTGGCTGATAACTACGTACGTCACCTTCAAAAAAGTCTAAGTGGTTAAAATTCACTTTGTCTGCAACATTCTGGCAAAACTCAACCAGATTCGGGCGCAATTCAACACCAGTAATCAATGGCGTTTTCTGGTGTTCTTGCAAATAATCATATAACGCAAAAGTTAAATAACCTTTGCCCGAGCCAAAATCGACAATGCGTAGTTCTTGTGGAGATGCGTCAATTTGCTCATAAGCGCTCGCAAAGATTTCAATAAATTTATTAATCTGTTTCCATTTACGCGCCATGCTTGGAATGATTTGGCCTTTTTCATCGGTAATACCAAGCTCTTTTAAAAATGCATTACCCTGCTGTACATAACGTTGTTTTTCACGATCATGAGTCTGAACTGTTTGAGTCGCATTTACTGCCTGCTTTTTACCCATATTCAATAGGGCTTTTTTCTTATTTTTCTTGAGTTGAATTTCTTGATTAGTTGAAAATAAATTCGCTTGCTTACACTGTATGATTAACTTCTCAATCTGTTGCAAGCCCTCTTCAAATGAATAGTTTTTAGTCATATCTTGGGTAGTATGATGGTATAAAGCTGAAAGCTGTTTTTGTCCATGTAGCTCTACAACACGGAAAGTAATTTTTTCCAGTTGAGCCAACTCTCCTTTATATTGACTCAAGATCAATCGCTCAAAAGCTTGTTGGTCAAGCATTTGCTTGATTTCATGAAAGAATTGCTGTTCTTGCTCAAAGGAGAAAACCGACACGGATATACCTAAAAATGAAGACTCATATAAGATAGAAGTTTAAAGGGTCTAGGATTAAAAATAAAATAACTTTACGACTGTTTTGTATTTCTATACATTCGTATTTTTAATCAAAAAATTAAACTTATGAGTAAATCTGTACTGGAAACTTACGATCCCAAAGAAGAACTATTTAATGCCTACAGCCATGGGGCTGGTGTCGTTATGGCAGTTGTTGCTTCTATCTTTTTAATTATGAAGGGATCTTATCTTTCAACTGCTCAGTGGGTGGGTTTGTGGGTATATTCATTTAGTCTCATTCTGGTTTTTACCAGCTCTACACTTTACCACTTTGCTCAAACACAGAATCTACGTTACTGGTATAAAAAACTTGACCATACAGCCATTTATTATTTAATTGCCGGAACTTACACCCCATTCTTAAGCATCGCGATTCCTACTGCAAAAGCTCATTATCTGTTAATTGCACTATGGGGTATTGCTGCAATTGGTACACTTTTCAAGTTAGTTTTCATTCATCGTTTTCAAAAAATTTCTTTGCTGGCTTATATTTTAATGGGATGGCTTGCCGTGTTTGTTATGGATGACATGCGCACTTATTTAAGTAAAGACGCATTGATTTTCTTGATCATTGGCGGACTTGCTTATACTGTTGGAGCATTGTTTTACGCGTTAAAAAAGGTAAGATATACCCATGCGATCTGGCACATTTTTGTGCTTTTAGGTGCAGGAGCACATTTTCTTGCGATCTATTGGTACATCGTTTAGTCCATTTTTCACTCATATTCAGTGATCCTGAAAGAGTCATGGATGATATTCTTTCACGCTATTCTTTTAGGGAAATATGCTCTTAAGAAAGAATAGCAAACTAAAAATAAATTTTACTAATATAAGGACTTACATGGAGTCAACTTCTACGACTGCTGCTCCGGTAGTAGCCACCAACTCAAAAACGCGAGTTTTGTTTGCAAGTTTAGTCGGTACAACCATTGAGTTCTTCGACTTTTATATCTATGCAACTGCTGCCGTTCTTATTTTTCCTCACCTGTTTTTCCCTGCTAGTAGTGGCAGTGCCGCAGTCCTACAATCTTTAGCAACCTTCGCAATTGCCTTTATTGCTCGCCCTATCGGTGCAGCCCTGTTCGGTCATTTAGGAGACCGTATTGGCCGTAAAGCTACGCTGGTTGCAGCTTTACTAACCATGGGTGTTTCAACTGTATGTATTGGTTTACTTCCTACCTATGCACAAATTGGGATTTTCGCACCCTTACTATTGGCTGTATGCCGCTTAGGACAAGGTTTGGGGTTAGGCGGTGAATGGAGTGGTGCAGTATTACTTGCGACTGAAAATGCCCCAGAAGGTAAAAGAGCATGGTACGGCATGTTCCCACAACTAGGGGCTCCAATTGGCTTTATTTTAGCAACTGGTTCATTTTTACTATTGGGTGCAATTATTCCTGAGCAGGCCTTCATGCAATGGGGCTGGCGTATTCCATTTATTGCAAGTGCTGTATTAGTAATTGTGGGTTTATATATCCGTTTAAAACTACATGAAACTCCAGCATTCCAAAAAGTTTTAGATAAGCAAAAAGAAGTAAATATTCCGTTTAAAGAAGTCTTAACCAAACACACAGGTAAACTTATTCTTGGCACGATTGCAGCAATCTGCACGTTTGTCGTGTTTTATCTTACCACCGTATTTGCCTTAAACTGGGGAACCACAAAGCTTGGTTATGCACGTGGTGAGTTCTTAGAACTTCAACTCTTTGCCACACTTTGCTTCGCTGCATTCATTCCTTTATCTGCTATTTTTGCAGAAAAGTTTGGTCGTAAAACAACCTCTATTGGCGTCTGTATTGCTGCTGCAATTTTCGGCTTGTTCTTCTCTAGTATGTTAGAGTCAGGAAATACCTTAATCGTTTTCCTTTTCTTATGTACAGGCTTGGCGATTATGGGGTTAACCTATGGTCCAATTGGTACAGTTCTTTCTGAACTTTTCCCAACCTCAGTTCGTTATACAGGTTCAGCATTAACGTTTAACTTGGCAGGTATTTTTGGTGCGTCATTTGCGCCACTTATTGCAACTAAACTTGCTGAAACTTATGGTTTATATGCTGTTGGTTATTATCTTACTGCGGCATCACTTTTATCACTCGTCGCATTCTTATTTATTCGTGAAACAAAAAATGATGATGTGAATAATCAGATTTAGAAATTAGAAATTCTTATATAAAAAAGCCGGTTCATGATTGACCGGCTTTTTTTATACATATATGAATTAATTTATTGCTGCAGGATTCGAAGGCGCAAGGCTATTTGATACAGCAGGGGCTGTTACATTACTTGCTGCAACAGCAGCTGGTCCAGCAACAGCCGCTTCACCAATAAGTGCAACTTTTGCTTTTTCTTGGCTCTTCGCAGATAAAGCAGGATTAGTTGCCACAATACGATTAATATTTGCCGAGTTTGCCGGAGCAATCGCAGTCGTTTGTAAAATAATTGGGCGATTACCCGTGTTACCCAACGTATAGCGAATGCCTGTACGCGGACTAATCACTGTTGTATTTTCTTGCTTCACTACCGCCTGAGCCGAAGTTGGCCCTTTTGCTGCAAGTACTTTATCAACCGTTGTCGTTTGAGGGGCTGAAGCTGCTTCTGCTGCGAAAACAAAACTAGGCACAGCAAGAACAGTTAAAAATAAAGGTTGTAATACTTTTTTCATTGTCTTTCCAACATACACTCTGGATGAGAAGTAAATAGCATTTAATGCTTAAAACTGCAAACATTATTCACAGGCTTACTACAAACATAAAAAAAGCAGAACAATTGTTCTGCTTTTTTTATCAAGGCAGATTAGATCTTACCGTGACATTGTTTATATTTTAGTCCAGACCCACATGGGCATGGCGCATTGCGACTTTCTGGAACAGGGAAAGCTTGCTGATCGGCAGCCTCTGTAGTTTCTTGAGAAAGAGTAACTTCTCCAGTTAAACCATCTACATCATCATGTTCAAAAGAGAGCTTCATCGATTCAGCTTGCTGCTGCTGCTGAGCTTCCATTTCTGCAAGTTCTTCTGGTGTTGGGATATGTACACGAGACAAGTCAGTCACAACATCAGTTTTAATAATGCTGAGCATATTTACAAACAGATTGAAAGCTTCTTTCTTGTATTCCTGTTCAGGGTTCTTTTGCGCATAGCCACGCAAATGGATACCTTGACGCAAATAATCCATTGCAGCTAAGTGATCTTTCCAATGGCGGTCAAGAGAGTTTAAAACGAAGTGGCGTTCAAGCATTGCTGCTGATTCATCACCCATTTGAGCACGGCGCTGACGATAACGCTCGATCACTTCATCACTGATTCGCTCAACTAAACCTTCTTCATCCAGACGGCGATCTTGCTCTAACCATTCTTGAATTGGTAGCTCAATACCCAAATCAATACGTAAAGCATTCTCTAAGCCTTCAACATCCCACTGGTCATGAATTGACTCTGGTGGAATAAAGTTAGCAATCACACCTTTCATCACTTCATGATGCATTTCTTCAACGTATTCTTTTAAAGTATTTTCAGCTAACACTTCATCACGTTGTGAATAAATGATCTTACGTTGCTCATTATTCACATCATCGTATTTCAACAAGTTTTTACGAATATCAAAGTTACGCGCTTCAACTTTACGCTGAGCGTTCTCAATTGAACGACTCACCATTTTATGTTCAATCGCTTCGTTTTCTTGTAGACCCATCGCACGCATCATTCCGACTACGCGGTCACCTGCGAAAATACGCATAAGGTCGTCTTCAAGAGACAAATAGAAACGAGAAACACCAGGGTCACCCTGACGGCCCGCACGACCACGTAACTGGTTATCAATACGACGTGATTCATGGCGTTCAGAACCGATGATGTGCAAACCACCTGATTTCAATACATCTTCGTGGTCTTGTTCCCATTGTGCTTTCAGACGTGCTTCATCTTCAGCAGTAGGGTTTTCAAGTTTGGCAAGTTTTGCTTTCCAGTTACCACCCAAGATAATGTCCGTACCACGACCAGCCATGTTAGTTGCAATCGTTACTGCATTCGGGCTACCCGCTTGAGCAATAATGTCAGCTTCACGCTCATGTTGCTTTGCATTCAGCACTTCGTGGTGAATGCCAGCTTGCATTAACTTAGAAGATAAAATTTCACTGGCTTCAATGGTCGCTGTACCAATCAAAATCGGTGCAACACCTTGCTCACGAATATTCGTAATTTCCTGAATAATCGCGTCATATTTACCATTACGGTTTAAATAAATTAAATCGTTTTGGTCATTACGAACCATTGGACGGTGAGTTGGAATAATCACAACATCAAGGCCATAAATTTCTTTCATTTCCGCAGCTTCAGTATCAGCAGTACCTGTCATACCTGAAAGCTTTTTATATAAACGGAAGTAGTTCTGGAATGTTGTTGTCGCTAAAGTCTGGTTTTCAGGTTGAATTTCTAAACCTTCTTTCGCTTCAACTGCTTGATGCAAACCTTCTGACCAACGACGACCCGGCATTGTACGGCCAGTATGTTCGTCAACAATTACAACTTCACCATCGTGAATAATATAGTGAACATCGCGTTGGAATAAGAAATGTGCACGAATAGCGGCAGACACATGGTGAACAAGGCTCAGATTTGTTGCTGAATATAAGCTTTCGCCTTCAGCTAACAAGCCCATCTGAATAAGTTCTTGCTCAACAGTTTCATAACCAACTTCGGTCATTTCAACTGAACGCTGCTTTTCATCAATCCAAAAATGTCCACCATCTGCCACTTTTTCTTCTTTTTGCGGACGTAATTTAGGCGGAATCGAATTAATTGCAGAATACAGATGCGAAGAATCTTCACTTTGACCAGAAATAATTAATGGTGTACGTGCTTCATCAATCAAGATTGAGTCAACTTCATCGATAATGGCATAGTGCAAACCACGTTGTTTCTTTTCTGCTAAAGAAAACACCATGTTGTCACGTAAGTAGTCAAAACCGAATTCGTTATTGGTACCATAGGTAATATCAGCAAGATAAGCTTCCGCTTTTTCAGACGGACCTTGCATTGAATAGATCGTACCAATAGATAAACCCAAAAATTCAAATAATGGGCGGTTCAACTCAGCATCACGCTGTGCCAAATAATCATTCACTGTAATAACATGAACGCCTTCGCCACTTAATGCGTTTAAATAACACGCCAAAGTACCCATAAGGGTTTTACCTTCACCGGTACGCATTTCAGCAATTTTACCTTCATGTAAGGTAATACCACCAATAAGCTGAACGTCATAGTGACGCATGCCCATTACACGCTTGGCTGCTTCACGACAAACTGCAAACGCTTCTGGAAGTAATTTATCTAAACTTTCGCCATTATTATAACGTTGTTTGAATTCTGGAGTTTTTGCAGATAAGTCTGCATCGCTTAAAGCTGATATCGTCGGCTCGAGCGCATTGATTTGCTCAACAATTTTGCGCATGCGTTTGAGTTCGCGCTCATTTTTTGTACCGAAGATACCTCCGATCAGACTTGCCAACATGGATAAACTCTCTAAATCTTGCTTGGTCAAATGAATAAACTTTTTCTCAGTCGTTTATTATGGTGCCAGAAATTTGAAGTACAAGGGTTTTGCACAAAACCCCTAAAAAAAATCTGATAGTTAGACGAATGGTATTTCATTCATCTAATCCCCCTTAATGCGCCCTGCCCCTAAAAACGTAACATTAACGCTCATCTATTAAGCATAACTTCCGAGAAATCTAATTTAGCAAATTTACCTTAAACTTACATTGATTAAGCACATAAAATAGTGAGTTTTAGTCATATATATTTACACTTATATAAAAACTTCATAATAAAATACAAAAACAATAATTTTAATCATAAAGTAAATGCTGCATATTTATTAGAACATATAACAAATTATGAGCAATTGAGGAACGATCATGACATTACGATTAGGAGACACTGCCCCCGATTTTCAACAAGAATCGAGCGAAGGCACAATTAATTTTTATGATTTTTTAGGGGATAGTTGGGGAATCTTATTTTCACATCCAGCTGACTATACGCCCGTATGTACAACAGAGTTAGGTTACACAGCAAAATTAAAAGATGAATTTACGAAGCGTAATGTTAAAGCGATTGCTTTGTCAGTAGATGATGTAGAGTCTCATAAGGGATGGATCAACGATATTAATGAAACACAAAACACGACTGTAAATTTTCCAATCATTGCGGATAAAGATCGTAAAGTCTCTGAGCTATATGGTTTCATCCATCCTAACGCCAGTGAAACACTCACAGTGCGTTCTTTAGTGATTATTGATCCGAACAAAAAAGTTCGCTTAATTATTACCTACCCTGCTTCAACAGGTCGAAATTTTAATGAAGTCTTACGTGTTGTTGACTCATTACAATTAACTGACAAGCATAAAGTAGCTACACCAGCGAACTGGCAGCAAGGTGAAGATGTAGTGATTGTGCCATCGCTTAAAGATGAGGAAGAAATTAAACAGCGCTTCCCTAAAGGCTATACAGCAGTTAAACCTTATTTACGCTTAACACCACAACCTGAAAGCAATAAAACCGACTAAAGGTTTTATTGCTTGCAAGACAAACGAAGTGCGTAGGCAAACACTTGAAAAGTTGGCTACAAGACAAGCGCGTAGGCAGGCACTTGAAAGATTCTCTGCAAGACAAGCGAAGCGCGTAGGTAAAATTTCAAATAAGCCAACCGCATAGTAAATCTTAAGCAAAATAAGTAAATATTTCACCCTTAAAAAGTCATCCAACGTGATGGCTTTTTTATTTATGTATTGAATACACATGGTTTTTACTGCTCAGATCAGTTATAACTCGAAGCGATTCGGTATAAAAAATAAAAATCATGATCTATAAAATTCATCATTTAAAGTGTGGCAGCATGTGCCCAGTTTGCGCCCCACTCTTTGGACAAAAAGGCTTTCGGGCTGAAGTCGTTTGCCATTGCCTTCTGGTTGAAACTGATCGAGGCTTAGTACTTATCGATACAGGCTTTGGCTTGCAAGATTACTTACATATGAAACAACGCCTAGGCTCATTAGTTAAACGTTTAGGTAAAATTGAGCCTAACCTTGAGTTTAGTGCCATTCAGCAAATCCAAAAGCTCGGGTTTAATCCTAAGGATGTACAGCACATCTTTGTCACTCATCTTGATTTTGATCATGCAGGTGGAATTTCAGATTTTCCCCATGCCACCGTCCATGTTTTAGCAGCAGAATATAACGCAGCCCAACTTCCAGACTTTAAGGGCAAACTTCGCTACAGAAACAATCAATATAAAGACCATCGCTACTGGAATTTTGTTGAATATCAGCAAGGTGAAGCATGGTTTAACCTCGAAAAAGTAAAAGGCCTTTCTCTGTTTCAAGATGAAATTTTAATGGTGCCTCTATTGGGACATTCAGCTGGTCATTGTGGTATTGCGATAAAGCAACAAAATCAATGGCTATTATTTTGTGGAGATGCCTACTACTCACATCTAGAGTTAAACCCTAAAAATAAATTAAGATCACTTAGTTTGCTGGAAAAAACATTTGCAGAAGATAATCAGAAACGTCTTGTTAATCTCAAACGCTTACAGCATTTAGCTCAACATGAGCCAACGATTGAAATTATTTGTGCTCATGATCCTTATGAGCTTAACCGGTATCAAACATGAAAAAATTATCGCTCATCACACTTGTCATCTGTATAAATTTACAGGGATGTATGCAGCATGAAAGTATTGCTCATGAGCATCGACCCCAAGACTGGGGTACTTTAGTCTCTCAGAGTCATAACTTTTATCAAATTAATAATGATGTTTTTCGCAGTGAACAACCCGATGCAGCCATGATTCCCGAGTTAAAACGCAATCAAATTGGAACTATTATTAACCTAAGAGCCAAAGCGGCAGACGATTTAGTTTTTAAAAATGAAAATTTCAATCTCGTGCATATTCCTATCAACACATGGGCAATTGACCGACAAGATCTATTAGAAGTCATGCAGCAAATTAAGATTGCCAAACAGAATAATAACCGTGTTTTATTGCACTGCTATCATGGCTCAGACCGTACAGGCGCCAGCGTTGCCATGTATCGAATTATTTTTGAGAATTGGGCAATTGATGATGCGGTCAAAGAAATGAAACAAGGTGGTTATGGCTACCATATTATCTGGAAAAACATTGACCGCCTATTTACACCTGAAAATGTAAAATGGACTCAACAGCAACTGTCGAATTCCAGCAGCTAAAGACTGGATTACTTTTGTATGCAAACGCGATTATTAGGCAAATAAGTTGGCTCAATCACCAACTTATTTATTGTTTGCATTATTATCAATTACATCGAAAAACATACATTTAAAGATAGATGACCATCAAAAATATGATTTAACTTTATGATTTTCCCAAAGCAGCGTTGCTGAGTAATACCTTCAAAATTTCAGAATCACCACCATCACTGTCTGTCACTAATAAAAAGACTTCGCCATCGGATCTCGACTCGAACCAAGTAATCCCTTCAACCTTGATTGGCAGCGTCTGTCCTTTCGCATCTCGAATCAAATGAGCCGCTAAAGCTTTACCATCAGGCGAAAACACCAAAATAAAACTTCCCAAGACAGCACCGTCATCATAGGTACTGAGTGTTTGTTCAACCGTAGCTGTAGCAACAATCAAATTTTTATCCGCTAAAAAACAAGCATCTGAAATCCCACTTGCTGAACCATCAAGCTCAGCTAAGCTCAGTTTGAGCGAATGTATAAGTGCATTTTCTAAGGATTTTCCTGCTTGAATTTTGATTAAATCAAAGACTAAAACCCCATGATGGAGATTTATGTTACCACGTTGAAAGATATAGAGATAACGATGGTCTGAACATATGGCTTCTATATTGAGATCAGCCCCGCCTGTTAATTCAACCTGATGCTGCAAAAAATCATAATCAACAGCATCCAAGAAAACTCTGACCTGATCATTGGCAGGGTTATAGAGTAATGCTCGTTTTCGATTTTCTGTAGAACCCGAGCCCATCACCAAAAGCTGTGATTGTCCGTTCCAACTTATGGAGGTTAAAGCTTCAAAATCAGGCTTCTGTTCTTTGCTTAATGCACTTAGCGGTATTTGCTCTGACGGATCAAATAACGAAATTTTTTCAAAGACCCTTGCATCGGCCATGTTCTGGGTTCGATTGATTCTTAATAAATAAGAGAGATTATCACCAACAAAATAAACATCATCCCCTACACAAGCAACTCCAGACAGTGCACTAATCACTGAATCTTGTGCAAAAACAAATTGTTCTAATATTTTGATCATTGTATTCAACTTCAAGATCCCCTATTAAATGGAACACTCCTCACAAGAATAAAGCCGTTGAAGTGTTCCTGATTTGATTTAGGGGATGATCAGCCGTTATCGCTGATCAAGCGGCACCCAGTCAATGACCCAAGCTGATTTCATGTTTAAACTTGAATCAGAAGTAATTTTCTTACGGGCTGCATCTGCTGTATCACGATCTTTCGCAGGTCCAACCATAATACGGATTCCCTTGCTGGTTTGGCTCGTAGTTACCTTGTAGCCTTTAGCTCGTAATTTAGAAACAACTGAATCTGCATTTGCTTGGTTAGCAGCCAATGCAACTTGCACCATCCACTTTTTATCACCATTTTCCAGCAGTTCACGCGCTTTTTCAGCCTCAGCTTTTTTATCAGCTTCTGCTTTGCGTTTCGCATCTGACGCTTTCTTGTCAGCTTCTGCCTGACGCTTTGCTTCAGCTGTTTTCTTATCAGCTTCTGCTTGGCGTTTTGCTTCAGCTGCTTTCTTATCAGCTTCCGCTTGGCGCTTTGCTTCAGTTGCTTTTTTATCAGCTTCTGCTTGGCGTTTTGCCTCAGTTGCTTTCTTATCAGCTTCTGCTTGACGCTTTGCTTCAGCTGCTTTCTTATCAGCTTCCGCTTGGCGTTTTGCTTCAGCTGCTTTTTTGTCTGCATCTATTTTTGAAGTATCAGTTGTTTTATTTGCCACATTAGTTTGCTGGTTTTTAGCTTTCGCCTCACCCACTAACTCTGGTGGAATATTGTCTGAACTTTCTTGAGCTGCTGTACGACGTGCATTAATCGCAGCGTACTCTGCCGCTGCTTTACGAGCAGCATCAGCTTCAGCTTGCTGTTGCATTGCTAAAAACTCTGCTGCACGTGCTTCCTGTTCTGCAACAGCTTTTTCACGCGAACGGCGTTGTTCTTCTAGCAAACGTTTTTCTGTTTCAACATCAACCGCTAAAGGTTGTAGTTGTACCATTTGTCCTTCGGTTGTTTGCTTTGGCTTAGTTTGAGTTTTTGGCGATGTGGATGCGGGTGGTTGAACTTCAACCTGTTTTATTTCCTCATTTCCTTTTAGAAGTAATGCTGCCAATAAAACACCACCTCCCAGTAAAACAACACCACCCATCCAGCGTTGTTTGTTATTCATTGACATTCTTCCAAATACTCCCAAATCGCTTCTAAAGTATGAAACGAACCACAGGCCAAAATCAGCTGATTGTTATTTGTTTGCTCAAGCGCTGATTTAAAAGCCTCTTTGATATTGCCATATTGTTGTACTGTCTGGCCTTGCAAGGCATCATTGAGTTGCTGAATCGATGCAGCACGCGGCACGTTCAATTCAGCAATTTTCCAATGTAAAACAGTAGTTTTTAATAAATCGACTACTGATTTTATATCTTTATCTGCCAGCATTGAAAATACTGCGACAACTTCTGTGTACTGTTTATTGTATTCTAAGAAATTTCGCAATTGCTTTAACAAAAATTCAACACCATGTGGATTGTGTCCGGCATCAAAAATTACTGTTTTTCCTTCAACTTGACGCTGTTCAAAACGCCCTGCTAAACGTGCAGATTGAATACCTTTTTCTAATGCTGACTGAGAAATTTCAAGTCCGCTATTTAAAATGGCAGCAACCGCCCCTGCAATATTTTCAATGGCTAAACGACCTAAAGGAAGCTTTAAAGTGGTTCCTTCTGAGGCAAAGTACCAGCTTTGTCCATCATCAGCGAGTTTATAAAAATAATCACGATTAACGGTATATAAAATTGCTTGTGTGCTTTCTGCTTTATCTTGAATCGCTTGAGGTAAAAGTTGTTCGCCAGCAAAGACAACCGGAATTTGTGGGCGAATAATGCCTGCTTTTTCAAAAGCAATTTTTTCAATGGTATCGCCTAACCAATCGGTATGATCTAGGCCAATATTAGTAATAACTGCAACGTTGGGATCAATTACATTAACGACATCTAAGCGCCCACCCAAACCAACTTCGAGCACCCATACATCGCATTGTTGTTGTTTAAAAATGACAAAAGCAGCCAAAGTGGTTGCTTCAAAAAAAGATAAGCTTAAATCACAATCGCGACGAGCCTGATCGACTTCAACAAAAGCATCAATCAGACTTTGATCATCGACTTCGACTCCACCTAATTTGACTCGTTCATTAAAGCGATAGATATGCGGTGACTGATATAACCCAACTTTATAACCCTGTGCGTTCAATATCGCGGCTAGTGTGGTTGTAGTCGAGCCTTTACCATTCGTTCCGGCGACTGTAAAAACTTTGGCAGCAGGCTGGGTTACCCCTAGCTTTTCTGCCACAGGAATTACACGTTCCAGACCAAGATCTATCCCTGTAACGTGAACATGGCTCCAATAATTGAGCCATGTATCTAAAGAGTCTATTGAAAGTGGAGCTTGTTGATTCAAGGTAAATTCATCAATTTCGATACAAGTCGAGATACAGTATCACGTAAAGCATGACGATGAACAATCTGATCGATTACACCATGATCAAGCAAATATTCTGCACGTTGGAATGGTTCTTCCAATGTTTCACGTACAGTTTGTTCAATTACACGTTTACCTGCAAAGCCAATCATCGCTTTAGGTTCAGCAATATGAATATCACCCAACATTGCTAAAGAAGCTGTTACACCGCCATATACAGGATGTGTTAACACAACGATATAAGGTAAACCTGCATCTTTTAATCTTTGGATCGCCGCTGAAGTACGTGCCATTTGCATAAGTGACAACATGCCTTCTTGCATACGTGCGCCACCTGAAGCTGCGAAACAGATCAATGGTTGACGTTTTGCAATTGCAAGCTCAGCAGCTTGAACAAAACGATCACCCACTACAGTACCCATAGAGCCGCCCATAAAGTCGAACTCAAAAGCACAAGCAATCATATCAACGCCATTTAAATTACCTTGCATGGCAATTAAAGCTTCTGTTTCACCAGTTTTGCTTTGCGCTTCACGCATACGATCAGGATATGGCTTGGTGTCGACAAACTTTAACGGATCTTTCGCGCTAAACTCTTGCCCTAATTCAGTTACAACATTATCGAAGAACCAGTTCAAACGATCACGAGCTTTCATTCGTAAGTGTTCATCACACTGTGGGCAAACATACGCATTGAAAGATATTGCTGTACGTGTCACTAGAGCATGACATTCAGGGCATTCAATCGTTGGCTCAGTAAATGTTGCTTTGAGAATCTGTTGCTCATTTGCGACTTCAATACCTGGAACCGGACGTTTTGTCCATGGTGTCGAAGGGCTAAGAACTTTCCCTGGTTTCACTTCTTGATTCATACTAACTCATCGAGCGCTGCTCGAAGCTCCTTGACTTTATTCACCGTCTGTTCAACAGCGTCGTCCGCTGCCAACGTTGCAAAATTTTTAACGAAAGCACTACCTACAATCACAGCATCAGCAACACTACCCATTGCTTTTGCTGAAGCAGCATCACTAATACCGAAACCAACACCTACTGGAATATCAGTGGCATTTTTGATTTTCTGAATACGTGCAGCAGCTTCTGCCGTATCGAGTGTTGCGGCTCCCGTTACACCCTTGAGTGAAACATAGTAGATAAATCCACTTGCCTGATTTGCCACATGTTGAATGCGTTGGTCTGTAGAAGTTGGTGCGAGCAAGAAGATTTGATCCATGTCATGTTGCTTCAACACAGCACCAAACTCTTTTGACTCTTCTGGTGGTAAATCCACCAGTAATAAGCCATCTACACCACATTGTTTCGCATGAGAAACAAACTTCTCGTAACCAATCACTTCAACCGGATTCAGATAACCCATTAAAACAACAGGTGTATCCTGATCCTGTTCACGGAACTCCTTTACCATATTGAGAGCATCTAATGTGTTAGTCCCTGCTGCAAGCGCACGTTCAGCTGCAAGCGCAATTACCGGACCATCAGCCATCGGATCTGAAAATGGTAAACCAAGCTCAATGACATCTACTCCTGCCGCAACCATTTTATGCAGTAACGGAACTGTTACTTGCGGTTGTGGATCACCCGCCATAACATAAGATACAAGCGCTTTACGTTGTTGGGACTTAAGCTTTTCAAAACGGGTGGCAAGACGTGACATAGGGTTGTGCTTTCCTTGAATTATTTAAAATTGAGGAGTTGTTTGTAGAAATACAAGAACATCGCATTTTAACGCTATTTTTTGTCCATTGAACAGGTCTAACGTTATGGCGATATTCGATTGTATGATTCATACAACCCATGGCGTACATTTATCAATATTTTGAAACTTTTCTCAATGATCAAAGCTTCCTATTTTCGAGCCATTATTAGATCGTCATCTAAATAGAAAATCGCCACAAAAAATCTATTTCACTGTATTTTTATGGGTTAGCTGTAATTGTCTTTTTCTTGTCAGTAAGGTTTGTCCTGTCAAATTTTTATGAGCACGGGCAAGCGCAGACTGATCTGAATATCCTAACTGCTCGGCAATAGAAATTAAGCTTTCATTTTGGCTCAGCAATATCTCACAGCGTCTCATGCGCTCAGCATCTAAAATTAATTTAAATGAAGTGTTTAAAGACTGTAGCTGGCGCTGTAAGCTTCGTACAGAAATATTCAACTCGGTAGCAATATCTTCTATTTTAGGGGCTTGCTGCCTTTGCTTAAAATATTCATGTACGATCCAATGTATTTGCTGAGCTAAATCTGTATGTATTTTACGCTGAGCTAACGCCTCTTCTGCTTGTTTCACCAAAAGCTGCATTAAAGTCGGGTCTGCATCTTGCGGACGAATACTTAGTCCCTCACTTGCAAAAGTTAATGCATAGTAAGGTTTTTCAAATGATAATTTGCATTGAAAGAAACGCTGATAGTGCACTAATGGGCCACGTGCGCGGTGCACGAACTCAACTTGTTGCAAGAGAAAATCATGTAGTGGCGCAATTTGTTTAGCAAGCTGCACCATCGCTGCCAAGGTCAATTCACAAAGTATGATATTACTGTCATCAACCAACGGCCAATACAAACGAATTTTAGAAGCGTCTTGTTCAACTTGCATAGGCACGACTTGTTCACCATCAATCACCAGACGATGAAACTTCATGATATATTCGAGCACCTGAGCAAGACTATCGCTTCGGGATGCCATATAGCCCAGCACACCGAAATTGGCAGGTGTAATACAGGTTGCCATTTCCAAAGCTAAATTGGAAACTTGTAGTCGAGATTCGGTCAGCTCTAAAAGCTCAAGAAAAAAAGTTAAAGATGATTGAGCATCTATAGATGCAGATAAGATATTTTGAACTTGGCGAGCTTGTACTTCAGTTAAGTTTAATAATCGCCAATCCATCCCCTTTTCTTTTAAATACGTATTCCAAAGGTAAAAGTAACCATTTGAAATGGTGAAATCCTGCATGGCTCATCCTTTTTCTAATGCCATCTTGTCGCAAACTGTATAAAAATTGGCAATAACTGTCAAAACAAAGCCGACCAGTCACGACATACTAGTGAAAAGGTTTGATGCGAGAAATAAAAATATGAACGCACATGTTGCTTATCAGGTTGACCCCGTTGTACGTAAAGATCTAGATTTTCATTTAAACGAAGCACCTCGCTTTTGGTTTAATAATGATCCTTTTTTGACTCGTATGTTTGATGCACTCAGCTTAACCTTTCCAGATGGAGAGCGTTACTTTATCGAATGTGTTCGTATGTTCCGTGACAAAATTGATGATCCAGAATTACAAAGACGAGTGGTAGATTTTATTAAACAAGAAGCTCAACACGGTATTGCTCATGACAAAATGAATCAATTAATGAAAGAGCAAGGGATGCCTGTTGATCAGTTCACGGCCAGACTGAAAAAGATTTTTCGTTTTGAACTAACCAAACGTTCACCTCAATACAATATTGCGATGACGGCAGCTGCTGAACATTTAACAGCATTAATGGCTGAAACCTTTTATAGCAATAAAAAGACTTTGGAAAATGCACATCCTTATGTTCGAGCATTGTTTGCATGGCACGCCATTGAAGAGATGGAGCATCGTGATGTTGCATTTGATGTGATGAAACAAGTAGGTGAGGTGCCAGAATCAACGCGTCGATTTGCATTAGTTTTTACAACAGTACTCATGTTTGGCTTTACGCTCTATCGCACCAATGTCATGTTGAAATGTGATGGTTTTAGTTCTAGAGAAAGGCTATTGATGAGCCTTAAAGGTTTACCTTGGTTTTTTGGCAAAAATGGCACATTAACGGCAATGAGAACCCAATATCTGGATTGGTTTAAAAAAGACTTTCACCCAAGTCAGCATCCGGTAATTCGCCAATATCCGGTTTGGATTGAAACATTAGACAAAACAAATGATCCAATTGCAGCTGGTGAAGCATTTTGGCAAGCAGGTTTATAACCTGCTTGTTACCATTTTGCATAATGTTGTTCTAGTAGACCGTATTGCTCATTGCAATTGATTATATCAGTTTCCTCATGCTCAATCGTGCCACTAATTTTAGCTTGCCACTGATTAAACTGGCTTCCAATCATTCTTAAATTAATATTTTCATATCGGCACCATCCAATATGGACCTGTAGATTAAGCTTTTGATCTAGAGAGCTAATTTTCCAAAGCTCATCATTTACTTTTTCAAATAATACATCCGTCAGTGGAAATAAAATGCCATTCACCCACAAACAGTTTTCATTACCAAAGCTTTCATTTACACCAGAGGCTAAGTTCAAACCAATACGCCGACCTTGCTCATCCCAAAAGTTACATGAAAGCCAGAACCAAGCTGTTTCCGGACGTAAAAAACCACACGTATCATCTAAAGATGCAAATGTCTTTTCATCAAATTGTACAACTTGATTTTGTTTATTAATGAACATCCCTTCTACAGCCAAAGTGGCTTGCTTCTGGGTATAGGTCCAACCATTAATACCTGTAGGTGTACATAAACTTAAGATATCTGTTCCTGCACAGAAAATACGGGCGCTCAAACAAATTTCACCATATTTAGTGACACGAATGTAGCGCACACCATTCGCATGCTGAATATCAAATTGATAAGGCGATTTAGAAAAATAGCTTTGATTAAACAACGGCTGTTCATCAAGATAGGTTTTATGACCTAACGGCTGAATCGCATTCCATTCAATGACCTGCTGGATTTCATGGTCATAAATATAGAAAAAACCGTGACCGACCCAGCCGATATCTGCAATTGCTAGACCAATACTATAGTGTTTATGCTGAATACCACAGAATTTAAATTTCTTATATTTTAATTGCTTACGCCAGCCTTTTAAGACCTTACCATAAGGAGTTTTATAAATATAATGTTGTACGTGAATGGTTGACGGTACAGATTCAAAACGCCCGTAGCGAGGCTGTCCATTTTCTTGAATTAAATCCATTTACCCACTTCCATATGAATATTAGATTTCAAATGACCTATGCCACGGTCAAATACGTATTTTCCCAAATTGTTGCAGCAAAATCGCCTTTTATTAAATGCATATAGCGCCCTGCTACACAATCTATAGCCAAGCAGTCATCAATATCAATGACTCGATCTGTGTGTGCTTTTTGCCACTGTTGATCTATAAATTGTTTACCTAATTGTTTGGCAATGACAGCATTTGGTGCAACCACAAACTCATAACGATGAAGTTCACCGAATTCACGAGCATTATATCCCCCCAGATTAATTAAATATAACTTTAAGTCATCTGGTTTTGGAGCAGCATCAGTAAAATGAATTTGATAATTTTGCCCTTGAGAGCTAACACCAGAGAGCTTGGCCCAAGCATCAATATGTAATCCTTGAGCCTCACCAAACCAAGCCTGTTTAAGTTGAGGATAAACTTCTTCCAAAGTATCACCTACAGCCATGACAACATCATGAACTTCTGTATTAGCACGTGCATGACGCCCGCCTAACATCACCATAAACAAGCTTGGCATTATAGTTCTCTTACATCTCGACCATTTCTACGCCATCAATGCGTGCAACTGTCATTAAATCTTTATCACCACGACCTGAAACAGTCGCAATAATAATCTGATCTTTAGACATTGTTGGTGCAAGCTTCGAAACGTATGCCATTGCATGAGAGCTTTCAAGCGCAGGAATAATCCCTTCGATTTTGGTTAAATCACGGAAACCTTGTAGAGCCTCTGTGTCATTAATCGGCACGTATTCTACGCGCTTCATATCTTTCAAGAAGCTATGTTCAGGACCAACACCCGGATAATCCAATCCTGCCGAGATACTGTGAGTCTCAATAATCTGACCTTGTTCGTCACTCATCAAGTAAGTACGGTTACCATGCAACACACCCACATGACCTGCATTTAACGGCGCAGAGTGTTTACCAGTTTCAATACCAAAACCAGCTGCTTCAACACCATACATTTTCACATTGGCATCATTTAAGAACGGATAAAACAAGCCCATTGCATTTGAACCGCCCCCCACACATGCAACCAAGGCATCTGGTAAGCGACCTGCTTGTTCCAAAATCTGTTTACGCGCTTCACGGCCAATAATCGACTGGAAGTCACGAACGAGTTGAGGATATGGATGTGGGCCTGCAACTGTACCAATTACATAGTAAGTACTATCAACATTAGTTACCCAGTCACGCATCGCTTCATTCATGGCGTCTTTTAGTGTTTTAGAACCACTTTGTACAGGCACTACTGTTGCACCCAATAAACGCATACGATAAACGTTCATCGCTTGACGCTTAACGTCTTCGGCACCCATATATACGACACATTCAAGACCCAAACGCGCTGCAATTGTTGCAGTTGCCACGCCATGTTGCCCAGCACCCGTCTCGGCAATAATACGTTTTTTACCAGAAAGCTTTGCCAATAATGCCTGACCAATCGTGTTATTTACCTTATGCGAACCTGTATGATTCAAGTCTTCACGTTTAAGATAAATTTGCGCACCACCTAACTCTTTTGACCATCGCTCAGCATGATAAAGTGGACTAGGACGACCTACATAGTAGGCGAGATCGCGGTCGAATTCTGCCAGAAACTGTTCATCATTTTTCATGCGGGAATAGAGATTTTCTAAATCCTCTAATGCCGCCATTAAAGTTTCTGACACAAAACGTCCGCCATGGATACCGAAATGCCCGGCAGCATCTGGGTACTGTGTATAGTCAATCACATTATTTTGCTGATCCACGTTGGACTCCTTGCATAAATCGTTCAATGAGTTGTTGGTCTTTTATACCTTTTGCGGACTCTACGCCTCCGCTCACATCTACTGCAAAAGCACCGGTAGTATGAATAGCGTCAATGACATTGTCAGGGGTTAAACCGCCTGCCAAAATTAATGGAATATCAAGTTTTGGGAATTTAGACCAGTCAAACTGATGTCCTGTGCCCCCTTTAAGATCAGGATGCCATGCATCGAGCAGTACAGCACTGGCACCAGCCGCCTGATATTTTTGAATTTCAGCAATTACATCTAAATCAGGTTTCACCTGAATCGCTTTATACCAGCGACGTTTACAATGGTGAGCTATTTCCTGACATTGTTCTGGAGTTTCATCGCCATGTAGTTGTAATACATCTAGGGGAACACAATCAAGTACTGTCTGAATATCAGCAGCACTCGCATTTACAAACAAACCAACCATTTGTACATAAGGCGGAACTATCTTTGCTAATTCTTGTGCCTGTTCAACTGTCACATGTCTTGGACTTGGCGGAAAAAAAACAAAGCCTATGGCATCTACTCCAGCCGCAACTACTGACTGAACATCTTGAGGGCGAGTAATTCCACAGATTTTCGCTCGTGTACGTTTTTGGTTTGAAGGGCTCATGATCTGCCTAAACTACAACCATTTCTTAAAATAAGCGCCATTGTAATGCAATTTTTGTCCCTTGCGTAAAAGTTCTCTGGGAATTGGTCCAAATGACATTGTATGAAATAAATCGCCACTTTATACTGCGTAAAATTGGAAGCAAGTGTAAGCAATTAATGCTTTAGGGAAGCTGGTGAAAGTCCGGCACTGCCCCCGCAACGGTAACAATGTAAAGCATATTTTTTAAGTCGATATCGACTTACACCACTGCAGTAATGTGGGAAGGTGAATATGTCCATAAATTAAATATGGCGCTGAAGTCCGGAGACCTACTTGTTTCATCTATCTACCCGATCATTCACGTGGGGTGAATGTATGGAGCATGTTATGTCTAAGACTTTTCAACCTACTCGTCTGGTAGGGGCTATCGCTATTGCGATGGGGTTTTCACCTGTTATTTTTGCTGAAGATACAACGAACGTAACTCAGCTCGATCCAATTGTAGTCACTGCTTCAAAAAGCGCTGAAAAAGCAAGTGAAGTTCCAGCTCGAATCAATATTATTGAGCCAAAAGTTCTCGAACAATCACCTATCGCATCTTTACCACAATTATTACAAACAGATGCATCCATTAATATGGTGCAAAGTGGTGGTTATGGACAAATAGCTTCAATTTTCTTGCGTGGCGGCAAATCAGAACAAGCTCTTATATTAAGAGATGGTGTCCGTCTAAATTCAGCCACGTCCGGCACAGCATCACTCGCATTTATTGATACAACTGATATTAAGCAAATTGAAATCCTTAAGGGTCCTGCCTCTGTTTTGTACGGCACTGATGCAATTTCTGGTGTTGTACAGCTAATTTCAAAAACACCTGAAAAAACCTCAGCTTTTGTTACAGGTGAGATTGGTGAAGATAAAACTTATAAATCTGTTATCGGTGCTGATTTAGCAGAGGATGGTTTTTATGCACAAATTCGTGGTCAACGCCTAGAAACCGATGGGACACCTGTAAAAGATATAAAAAATGCTCCCAATGCGTCATTTGATCAAAAAGGTTATAGTGCAAAGGTAGGCATTGATAAAGAGAATTATGCTGCTTCTGTTGATTATAGTGAAAATGAAGGCTATAGCGATTATGACAATAATGGCAACCTTATTTCTCAAGATTTTAAAAATGAAATCATTAACGTCAAAGGGCGTGTAAATATTTTAGAGAATTTAGCGTTACACGCACGCGTCTCTCAATTTAAAGATGATATCGATCAAAATAATTCACCAGATTATGTACATAGCAAAACCCAAGAAGCTGAAATTTATGGCCAATGGGGCTTTACGCCAAATCAGAAATTATTATTGGGTGTAACACATCGAAATATTGATGGTGATGTCATTTCATACGGTACGCCATATCAGGAAGATATTGATTCAACAGGCTATTATATTCAACATAAATATGATCAGGCAGGATTAAATACACAAATTGGTCTTCGTGTTGAAGACAATGAAAAATTCGGCACACACACTGTCGCTCAAGGTTCTGTCCGTTATCAAGTTCTCCCATTAACTAGTATTTATGCAAACATTGGTTCAGCCTTTAAAGCACCTACACTTAATGACATGTATGCTTATGGTGGCAATCCAGACTTAAAACCAGAAGAAAGCTTTTCATATGAAATTGGTCTAGACCAGAAACTAGCCTATAATATTTCAACTGGCCTATCTCTATATGCAACTGAAGTCGATAATCTCATTGATTTTGATGGCGTTCTTAATCAAATGAGAAATCTTGATAAAGCTAAAATGGAAGGCAGTGAATTTTATATAAAATGGCAGGGTGAAAACCTATTTACAAATTTAAGCTACAACTATGTCCGTGCTAAAAATAAGAGTAATAATGATGATTTAAGCCGTCGTCCACGTCAAAATATTGCTCTAACAGCTGGTTGGACGGATGAACGTTATACCTTCTCAACTACGATGCTTGCAAATGGCGATTACGACAATAGTGCCTTTGACGATGTTCAAATTCCAGGACATTTCCGTGTAGATATGCATGGCCAATATAAGATCAATAAGAATATAAATGTTTTTGCTAATATTCAAAACATAAGTGATTCTAAATATCGTACCGCATATGGTAGTGGAAGCTATTATATCAACGGCGGTCGCCTTGCATCAGCTGGTGTGACCTTAAGCTACTAAGCAAAACTTTATTATAAAAATATTTTCTTAACTCCAGTTTCGGGGTAATGTTCTGACCGACATTACCCCCTTTTTATGTTCAGGATATCCATCATGGGACACCGTTTAAGCAAAATCTATACACGCACAGGCGACTCAGGCACAACAGGTTTAGGCGATGGCTCTCGTGTTGCTAAAGATGATTTACGAATTGCAGCACTTGGTGATGTCGATGAACTCAATGCCATTATTGGAGTACTTCGTGCTCAAATCACAGCCAGTCAAGTCACCAACAAAGCCGATTGGGATAAAAGTCTGAGCCTTGTTCAGCATTGGCTTTTTGATTTAGGTGGAGAGGTTTGTATTCCAAACTACAATTTACTTGAGCCTGTTTGTATTGAATTTCTTGAAAAAGAAATTGACCGTATGAATGAAGATTTACCAATGTTGAAAGAGTTTATTCTACCTTCTGGTTCTTTAGCTTGTAGCTATGCTCATCAGGCCCGTGCCGTTTGCCGCCGTGCAGAACGTTCACTCATGTCTGTACAAGCACGTGATCAAAATATTCAGACAACTGCCCTTCAGCTAATTAATCGATTATCTGATTGGTTATTTGTTGCATCTCGAGCTTTGCAACGTGCCGAAGGTGGACAAGAAGTGCTTTGGCAAAAAAATATTAATGAGATTATTTAAAAATAGATTAGATTAACAATGACCTCTGATATTCATGAGGTCATAGCAAACAATATTAGATAGAAGAAAACTATGCGCATTATTGGTCATCGTGGTGCACGCCAAGAAGCTCCTGAAAATACGTTAGGTGGTTTTCAGCACATAAAAAATCTAGGTATTCGTGGTGTCGAATTTGATATTCGTCAGCTTCAAGATCATGAATTAGTCGTTATCCATGATGATAATTTCTTACGTACAGCTGGAGTCGATCAAATTGTAGAGCAATCTACATTGACTCAATCATTATCGGTTGATCATCGTCAAAATTGGCCTAACTGGCCAAGTTCAGAAGCAACGCCTACACTTAAACAAGTTTTGGCTTTACTAGATAATTTTGATCATATTGAGGTTGAAGTTAAAGCTGTACGAGATATGGTTTTAGCAGAAAGGCTCGTTCAAAAACTTGAGACTGAACTACAGGGTTTTGAGAAAGTTGTCACTATCACAAGCTTTGATCTTCAAATTCTAACTGCCTTACGCGATATAAAATCTCAATTTAAAAGAGGCTTATTGGTTGAGCTTCCAGTGGGTGCAATCGCAATTGAGCTTGCGCATCAATATGGCTGTGGTCACATTGGCTGGCATGATCAACTCGCAACAGATGAAATGATTGAGCTTTCACAACAGGCTGGCCTAAATATTAGTGTCTGGACAGTGAATGATGTAGAAAGAGCAAAAAGGCTACGTGATTTAGATGTACAGGGGCTAATTACAGATATTCCTACTACTATGTTACAAGCGCTTTAAATATAAAAAAGGTGGTCAAACCACCTTTTGTTATTTCTTTTGTGCCTGAATCAATCGCTGGCCACTTTGATCAAGCAAATAGAGTGTATTCCCTACCAACTGAAATTTTTGAATACGCTGTAAAGAATCAATCAACTCTGCCTCTTGGGCCAATGCACCATCACAGCTTGAATGGCCAGCATTCACTTGCATATCAAGTTTCTGTTGACTGAAATCGAAAGTATATCGACCAAAAACTCCGTTACAGCCCGTATGACCTGATACTGTTTTGACAGCAGAATTTAGAGAAAGAACAGGCCATTGGGTAAAAAACTTGGCCTTATGACCATTAATCTGAGTAATCTGCCAATCAATATCTTGAATGCCATCAGGACTCACTCTCTTTTTTACAACAGGCGATTGAACATGATGAACTGTTTTTTTTGTTTGAACTTTTTTTGTATTTTGATCGGGTGCACTTTGACATGCTGCTAATACAAGACTGATTGTGATCAAGATACACTTCAATGATAATTTTCTTGCAATATCAATGCTGTTCTTTTTTTTCAATCGTTGTACGTTCATTAAACAACTTCTCCTACTTGAAAAACTCTGTGACATAGTTTAAATCTGTTACCGTTCTTTCAATACATCTGTACAATAATGTTAGTGATTCTCACTAAGCACGTGCTAATATGAAGGATAGAATAGCAATATATCTTGATGATTGGTTTTGCTATGTCGTTTTGTCTTTGTACCTTGTCTAACAAGGATTCTAGGAGCGCTGCCGGATATGACTTCCGCCCCACTCAAAGCCCCAATTAACTGGACCGCTAGCATTACCTTAATTGGTTTACCAATTCTTGCCGCAATAATAATCCCGATTTACGCGTATTATTATGATTTTAGTGTAAGCGCATGGGTAAGCTTATTTTTTCTTTTAGCTCTAAGTAGTATGGGGATTACTGCTGGTTACCACCGCCTGTGGGCTCACCGAGCTTACGAAGCGTCGTTACCACTTAAAATTCTTTTAATGATCGGTGGAACATTTGCCGTGCAAAATAGTATTTTGTTCTGGGCATCTGGTCACCGTACTCACCATCGACATGTTGATCATGTTGATGAAGATCCATATTCAATTAAACGTGGTTTTTGGTATGCCCATATGGGTTGGATGATCCGCGATCATTCACCATCTGAGCCAGATTTTAAAAATGCACCTGACTTGCTCAATGATAAATTGGTCATGTTCCAACATAAATACTATGGTTTACTCGTAGTTGCAGTTCATGTTGGAATTTTAGGCTTAATTGGTTGGGCAACTGGCGATTTGTGGGGTGTAGTCCTCATAGGTGGCCTATTGCGTCTAATCATTAGCCATCAAGTGACTTTCTTTATTAACTCGCTTTGCCACATGTGGGGTAAACGTCCTTATACAGACGAAAACACTGCACGTGATAATTTCTGGTTAGCTATCGCCACTTGGGGCGAGGGTTACCATAACTATCATCATATCTTCCAATACGATTATCGTAATGGCGTGAAATGGTGGCAATATGACCCAACTAAATGGTTGATCTGGTCATGTTCTAAACTTGGTTTAGCTAAAAATTTACGTCGTATTCCAAGCTTTAATATTAAAAAAGCTGAACTAGCGATGAAATTTAAATATGCTGAGCAAGATCTTGCTATTTATGGTCATGATGTAAATGCTGACATTAGTCAAATGAAGCAACGTATTGCACAAGAATACGAAGCTTTTACCCATACATTAAATGATTGGGCAAAACTTAAAGAACAAGAGTTACAAGTGAAAAAAGCAGCAATGGCTGAAAAGATTCATAAAATGGATCACAAGCTTAAAGTTGATTTTCAATTGCTTGAACACCGTCTAAGTCATCACCGTGAATGCTTAGAAACACTCATGCGTAGTGTTAAAAAGAACACTAATGTAGTATCAGACTAAAAATAATTTCTGATCTAAAATAGCTCCTTCGGGGGCTATTTTTATGTCTACTTTTTAACTATGGTATAGTGAAATCCGCTCTCTCTATTTTGCCAAGCCCATGCAATTTAATCCGCTCTACCCTTCACTTCCTTCTAAATTATTTCATGTTCAGCAACCATCACCTTTACGTGGTGCTAAAGCAGGCCATTTCAATACCGCTTTAGCTGATGAGCTACAATGGTCAGAAGACGATAAAAATACATGGGTTGAGATCTGTAGTGGACAGCGTACATTCACTGAATTTCCTTCTCTTGCTATGGTCTATGCTGGCCACCAATTCGGACAATGGGCAGGACAACTCGGTGATGGTCGTGGCTTACTCATAGCACAAGTATTGAATAGAAAGGGTCAAACGATTGATCTACATCTAAAAGGCGCAGGCCCGACACCCTATTCAAGAATGGGAGATGGTCGAGCGGTATTACGCTCTGTCGTTCGTGAATATTTAGCTGGGCATGCTCTAAATGCCTTAGGCGTCGCTTCTAGTCATGCGGTAGGTTTTACGACCTCTACTCAAGGGGTACAGCGTGAAAAACTAGAGTTGGGAGCAATGCTACTCAGAACATCTGAATGTCATATCCGTTTAGGACATTTTGAATGGATTAACCAATACGCTCCAGATTTGCTGCCAGAATTCACTCAAAAATGTATTGAATGGCACTACCCAGAATGCCTAAAAGCAGAACAACCTATTTTAGCTTTTGCGAAAGCCGTCATTAGCAATACCGCTATTATGATTGCAAAATGGCAGTTGGTTGGCTTTGCTCATGGCGTGATGAATACAGATAACTTAAATATTACAGGCTCAACTTTAGATTTTGGTCCATATGGTTTTATGGAGCGTTTCCGCCCAAACTGGATTAATAATCACTCAGATTACCAAGGCCGTTACACCTACCAAAACCAACCAAGTATAGGCCATTGGAATTTATGGACTTGGCTAAACAACTTGATTCCACTTGCAGAACCTGAACAAAAGGATCAGTTCAAAGAAGAGTTAGCGCGTTGCTTAGAACAATTTGAACCGACTTTTATTGAATATTACACAACTGGTTTATGTAAAAAAATGGGGTTACCTCATTTTCATAAAGACAGTATTGATTGTAGTTTTACTTTTTTAAAAATCTTACAAACTGAACAACTCGACTACACCCAGAGCTTTATCCGACTTCAAAATAAAGAATATAAAACTCTACGAGATGACTGCCTTGATATTCGACAGTTTGATGAGTTTCTTAGCCAATATCAAAGTATTCGTGAACATCAAGATACCGATGAACTTGATGCGAATATGCAGCAAGCAAATCCGATTTATATTTTACGTAATCACATGGCTCAGCGTGCTATTGAAGCTGCGGAACGAGATGATTTTAGCGAAGTAGACCGTTTGTTTAAGCTGCTTGATCAGCCATATACAAGACAACTAGAGCTCGAACAGCCACAAGATTTAGGTCCGTTACCAAGTGACGTACCAGACGTAGCAGTTAGCTGTTCTTCTTAATACTTTAAAAACTAAAACTCTCTTAAACCACTTTAGTAGTGGCTTAAGAGAGTTTCTTAAACATCAAAGAATAATATATGAAAATTAGACCTATCATTATTTGTACACTTCTTATCGTTCCACTCGGAATCGCTTTTTATAAATATGAAAAATATTTACCAACTTTTACGCCAAGTCATCAAGCACTTTCAAATGAAGAGATATTAGAACTCATCAAGACAAAGCCTGTCACCTCAATTGAAGTGTTTAAAAGTCAACGCGTACTTCTGCTCAAGAGTAATCAGGATGTGATTCGTCGTTATCCTATCCGTCTTGGCTTTAATCCAAAAGGACATAAACACTTTGAAAATGATGGAAAAACACCTGAGGGGATCTATTCTATAGATTGGCGTAATCCACAAAGTGCTTTCTATAAGTCATTGCATATTTCCTATCCCGATACGAAAGATATTGCTTATGCCAAGCAACATAATCAACCAACAGGTGGAGATATCATGATTCATGGATCAGTTCCAAAATCCTTTTTATCTATACCCTTTAGCTCGACTTATATGCCACATAAGGATTGGACATTAGGATGTATTGCGGTTAGAAATGCAGATATAGATGAGATTTGGCAATTCGTACCAAATCATACAAAGATTATAATTTATCCATAAAATCTTTAAAACTATCCACATTTTCTGTGGATAACATTGTGGTTATCCACAGAATAACTTTTGCTAGTGTTTTACTCTTCAGGATATTCGAAGCGGTAACCTACACCATAAACAGCTTGAATCCATTCATGACGGTTACCAGTTTCAGCCGCTTCACTAATTTTTCGGCGCAAGTTTTTGATATGGCTGTCAATTACACGGTCGGCAACGTCAAAACTATCTGGATTAATATGATCTAATAATTGTGCACGTGAATATACTTGCCCTACATGCTCTAAAAATAGCTCAAGTAAGCGAAATTCGGTTGGCGTTAAGCTCAACGATTTTTGTTGATACCAAATTCTTTGCTGTGCTTTATCAATTCGGAAAGAATCATTTTGTTCAGGCTCTGCCTTACGCTCTAAACGGCGCAGTACAGCTTGTACGCGAGCCACCAACTCTTTTGGGCTAAATGGTTTACATACGTAATCATCAGCGCCCATATTCAGACCCAATACACGGTCAATTTCTTCAGTACGAGCCGTCACCATAATAATTGGTAAATCTGACTGTTCGCGAACTTTACGGCAAATGGTCAAACCATCCATTCGTGGAACCATTAAGTCCAAAACCATTAAATTAGGTTTACGTTGCTGGAAACTCGTATAAGCATCTTGACCATCATGAAACATACTTACTTCAAAACCGGCAGCTTCAAGATAATCACGCACCAAATGCGCTAATTCGACTTCATCTTCAACCAACATCACATGTTTCATGAGATATTTTTCCTTTTATATTTAACTCTGCTTTTTAAAAGTAAGTACACAACGTAAACCACCTAATGGTGAATGTTCAAAACTGAGTGTACCACCAAGCGCCTGCGCAATTTTACAAGACAAAGCCAAGCCTAGCCCTGTTCCACCAGTACTGCGCGTACGCGAATCATCTACGCGATAGAATCGTTCACCTAAACGAGATAACTGCTCATCATTTAAGCCAAATGGACTGTCATCTACGTACAACGTCCACTCCTGTGGAGTTTGAGTTGTATGAATATGAATTTTGCCACCTGTTTCTGTATAACGAATACTATTACTAATTAAATTAACAATAATCTGTTTAAATCGGTCACGGTCTAATAATAACGGAGAGCTTGTTCCTTCAACTTTAATTTCGAGTCCAGCCTGCTCAAGTTTCGGTTTAAAGTTTTCAACTTCTTGTAATACCACTTCCCATGGATTTACAGAACTTAAATAACACTTAAGTTGTTGGGCATCTGCCTGTGCCAAGTCTGCAAGGTCTTGTGTTAATTTTTTCAGGCTTGAAACCTGACGCATCATCGCATCCAAATGTTCAGGAGTTGCTTTTCGGATTCCATCTTGCATGGCTTCAATTTGCGCTTGCAATACAGCCAATGGCGTTTTTAACTCATGAGAAGTATCAGCCACCCACTGACGTCGTGACTCTTCATGCTGATGTAAAATTTCTGCTAAGTGGTTCAATTGAGTTGATAAATCGCCCAACTCATCATTTCGTTTAATAATAACTTGATGTTGATAATTTCCCTTGGTTAATTCATTTGTTGCATTTAATAAGCGCTGAATCGGTTTTTTAAAATAAGTCGCCATCAATAGCGCTGCAACTAAACTTGAAAGTAAGGTTAAAGCATAAATTAAGAGTAAATAGCGCTTTTGATTACTAAAGAAATTAATACTTAAGGCATCTTCTTTATCTAAAACAGGTTTTAAACCTAAATATCCCACAACTTGATTGTTTAAGATAATCGGACGATAAGACATCTGATCTGAAGAAGGCGGCTCACCAACGACAAACTGATGATTTGCATCATATAAAGATAAACGAGAACTTAAGCCCAAACGGTCAGGTAAAGCAATAAAACGCTTCTTACCATTTTGAGTTTCAATATCTTTTAAGCTGCCCTTCTTTGATTTATTTTTATCATCGCTTGGACGAAATTGGTTTGCACTTAACGGAAAACGTAAGCCTTCAAAAGGTTGATATTGAGAAGGTAAATTTTGTTCGAGCGTTTTTAACTCTTCGTCACTAAAAATCGTATTTTTATTGGTAGGCGTAACTTGAGGTGAAATATTAATGAGGGCATGTTCATCGAAAGAATGCTGTTGTATGGCAATATCATATTGGCGACGAAGCCACCACTGCGAAAGACGATCGTAGTCGTCAGGAGCAGCAGTCCCTTCAATTTGTAAGATCTGTGCCTGAATCGCATTTCCCCAATCATGGTACACCGTATAGACATCGCCAAGATTGGTAATGAGGCGGTCGAGCTTCTGCATTTCAACGTCGGCCACATATTTGGCAAAGTTCTTTTGCATTGTCCAGTGCAAAACGCTCAAGCTTGCAGTCGCAATAAGCAATGTAGTGAGCAAGACTGTTAAAAATAACCGCAATGCAATGGGAACACGTAGAACGTTCAAAAGCACTCTCTCATTTTTACGCTATATTTGGCATTGTAACCAACAACGAAAAGAAAAACTCTCCATTGTTTCTACATCTTTATTATCTAATCTTTAAGCCATCTTAAAACACAACATAACGGGCTTTAAATATGAAAATGACGGCAAAAATTGCATTATTCAGTGCGGCAATTGTAACTATGGGTAGTTTGGCGGCGTGTCAATCAACAACTCAACCGCAAAAACCAGAACATGGCATGATGCAAGATGGTCCACGTGAAGGCCACCACCGTATGAAACATCGTGAGTTCACACCAGAGCAAAAAGCAGCATGGGAACAGCACCGTGCAGAACGTCAAGCTCGCTTTGAACAAATCCAAAAAGCATGTGATGGCAAGGCCAACGGACAACCAGTAAATGTTCAAATTGGTAATAAAACAGTTGAAGGTACTTGTAATCTTCGTTTTGAACCAAAACGCCCTCAACCACCAGTTAACGCCCCGGCTCCTGCCTCAGCTCAAGCAAAATAATTCTAAAAAAATCATGAAACAAAAGGCGCCTATAGGCGCCTTTTGTTTATACATAACTATTTACGATTTTGACTATTTGTATCATATAAATATAACCAAAAGTGTTTACACTCAAAGCACTTAGCTAGTTTAAGCATTTTTTTCTTGACTTTGCAGTCACAAAGTAAAGGTCCTGAGGTGCTTGTGCAGTTATGCAAGTTGTTGCACGATGTAATAGTCCAAGGTGCCTCATGGCACATTCTCATAGATTAAGATTATAACTCTGGTTTCACCAGTATTGAGGAACCCGATATGCCACAATACAAAGCGCCCTTACGTGATATGCAATTCGTTTTGCATGAATTATTAAATGCTGAAGAACACTATGCAAAATTACCTGATTTCCAAGGTAACGTAAGCCGTGAATTGGTTGATCAATATTTAGAAGCTGCGGCAGACTTTTGTGAAAATGAACTTTCTCCTTTAAACCAAGTTGGCGACCGTGAAGGTTGTACTTGGAATGATGGCGTAGTGACCACTCCAACAGGCTTTAAAGAAGCTTATCAAAAATATATTGAACTTGGCTTCCCGTCTTTATCAGCAGAAGAACAATACGGTGGTCAGGCTTTACCTAACTCTTTAGGTATTGCAATTTCTGAAATGGTTGGTACAGCAAACTGGTCTTGGGGTATGTACCCTGGCTTGTCTCACGGAGCTGTACGTACATTAGAACATCATGGTTCTGATGAACAAAAAAATACTTATTTACCAAACCTTGTTTCAGGTGTTTGGACGGGTACGATGTGCTTAACTGAATCTCATGCAGGTTCAGACTTGGGAATTATCCGTTCTAAAGCAGAACCAAATGCTGATGGTAGCTATGCAATTTCTGGCGAGAAAATCTTTATCTCTGCTGGTGAACATGACATGGCTGAAAACATCATCCATATCGTTCTTGCTCGTTTACCAGGTGCGCCAAAAGGTACCAAAGGTATCTCATTATTCATCGTTCCTAAATTTCATGTAAATGCAGATGGTACTGTGGGCGAGCGTAATGCGGTTCGTTGTGGTTCTATCGAGCACAAAATGGGTATTCATGGTAACGCGACTTGTGTCATTAACTTTGACCAAGCTAAAGGTTACTTGATCGGACCTGAAAACCGTGGTTTGAACTGTATGTTCACCTTCATGAACACAGCACGTATTGGTACTGCTGTTCAAGGTTTAGCAGCATCTGAATCATCTTTCCAAGGTGCGTTAACTTACGCGAAAGAACGTTTAGCAATGCGTTCACTTTCTGGTCCTAAAGCTCCAGAAAAAGATGCAGACCCGATTATCGTTCACCCTGCTGTACGTAATATGCTTTTAACTCAAAAAGCGTTTGCTGAAGGCGGTCGTGCACTTGTTTACTTACTTGCTCAATATGCTGACATCGTTGAAAAAGGCGAAACAGAAGAAGAGCGTAAGTTTGCTGACAACATCTTGTCTTTATTGACTCCAATTGCAAAAGCATTCTTAACTGAAACAGGTTCTGAGTCTGCTAAGCACGGTGTTCAAGTCTTCGGTGGTCATGGCTTTATTTCTGAGCATGGCATGGAACAAATCGTACGTGATACACGTATTTCATGTTTGTATGAAGGTACAACCGAAATTCAGGCACTTGATTTGTTAGGTCGTAAAGTATTGCAAACCCAAGGTGCAATGCTGAAAGACTTTACCAAAATGGTTCACAAATTTGTTGAAGCAAACAAAGACAACGCTGCCATGAAAGAATTTGTTGAGCCGCTTGCAGCTCTTAACAAAGAATGGGGCGATCTCACCATGCAAATCGGTATGCGTGCGATGCAAAACCCAGATGAAGTGGGTGCTGCTGCTGTAGACTACCTCTACTTCTCAGGTTATATCACTTTAGCGTACCTATGGGCTCGTATGGCACTTGTTGCACAAGAGAAATTAGCAGAAGGTACGACCGATGTTGACTTCTACAATGCAAAAGTAACAACTGCTCGCTTCTACTTCAAAAAAATCTTGCCACGTGTTCGCTCACATGTTGATGTGATTGCAGGTGGTCTAGATCCATTGATGTCATTAGACGCTGAACATTTCGCTTTCTAACCATAGTTAGTTGCGATATGCAATGTTAAAAAACAAAAAAGGACTGCTCAGTTTTGACGGTCCTTTTTTTATAAAATCAATGATAAATTTACACTTTAAATTCCATATCCATTTCGCTTTACAGGATATCTAGCACAGGCCAATGTGCACAAAAAAGGTGAACGATTATGCCAATTTACAATGCTCCTTTAGCTGATATGAAATTCATCTTAAATGATGTATTTAAAGCAGAACAATTTTGGCAGTCTAATGAGAAACTCGCTCATGTAGATGCTGCAACAGCTGAAGCAATTTTAGAAGAAATGGCTAAATTTGCTCAGAACGTGACTCATCCATTAAACCGTACCGGTGATGAAGAAGGCGCTCGCTATGAAAACGGCGAGGTATTCACACCAGCTGGTTTTAAAGATGCATTCCGTCAATATGCAGAAGGCGGTTGGATTGGCTTAGGTGCTGACGAAGAATGGGGCGGTCAAGGCATGCCAAAAATGCTCACCGTTCTTTCTGATGAAATGTTATTTGCAACAAATCCATCATTTATGCTCTACCCGCTTCTTTCTGTGGGTGCTGGTATGGCTTTAAGCAGCTATGCATCTCAAGAACAAAAAGAAACTTATTTACCTAAGATTTATTCAGGTGAGTGGTCAGGCACGATGTGCTTAACCGAACCACATGCAGGTACTGACTTAGGCATTATCAAAACTAAAGCAGAACCTAATGAAGATGGTACTTATAACATTACAGGTACTAAAATCTTCATCACTGGTGGTGACAACGATTTAGCAGAAAACATTATTCATTTGGTACTTGCTAAAACTCCAGATGCCCCTGCGGGTTCACGCGGTATTTCTTTGTTCATCGTGCCAAAGTATTTGGTGAACGAAGATGGTTCATTAGGTGAACGCAACCTCGTTGGTCCAGGTTCTATCGAACATAAAATGGGGATTAAAGCGTCTGCAACTTGTGTGATGAACTTTGATGCAGCAAAAGGTTACCTTGTTGGTAAAGAAAACGAAGGTCTTGCTGCCATGTTTGTCATGATGAACTACGAACGTTTATCAATGGGTATCCAAGGTTTAGGCGCGTCTGAATTTGCTTATCAAAATGCAGCTCAATACGCGACAGACCGTTTACAAGGTCGTAGTGCTGCTGGTGTTCAATCACCAAATAAACCTGCTGACAGCATTTTAGTTCATGGTGATGTTCGCCGTATGTTGTTAAACGTACGTGCAAATAATGAAGCATCACGTGCTTTTGCAGTCTATGTTGGCCAACAGCTCGATATCACTAAATTCTCAACTGATGCTGAAGCAGTGAAAAAAGCCAATAATCGCGTTGCGCTTTTAACTCCAATTGCAAAAGCTTACCTCACAGATACAGCATTCCAAGCAACTTTAGATGCTCAGATGGTATTTGGTGGTCACGGTTATATTCGTGAATGGGGTATGGAACAATGTATCCGTGATCTTCGTATTGCTCAAATCTACGAAGGAACGAACGGCGTTCAGTCTCAAGATTTAATTGGTCGTAAAACTATTAAGTGTGGCGGTGCGTTCATTGCTGAATACATCACTGAAATTCGTGACTTTGCAAATGATTTAGATACCGATTTAAACTTCATTAAAGATGCAACTTTAGATGCTGCAACTGAAATCGAAGCAATCACTCAGTTTATTATTGAACAAGCTGCTGAAAACGTAGACTTCCCGAATGCTGCTGCTGTTGATTATCTACATGCAGTTGGCTTACTCAGCTTCGCTTATATGTTTGCAAAAATTGCGGCGGCAGCAAAAGATAAGTCTGGTGATTTCTATCAAAACAAACTTGCTTTAGCTCAGTACTTTGTTGATCGTATCTTGCCAGATATTGATGCACGTATTGCTAAAATCAAAGCTGGTTCTGACTTAATTATGGGCTTCAGCGAAGATTATTTCACGAATCAAGCTTAATTAAGTTCTTTATGAAAAAGCGCCTGAATATTCAGGCGCTTTTTTATTTTGTATTTACTATTTCCATTGGCATGAAATTTGTTTAATTTCTAAACATTACGAAGCAAACAAAAGATCTTACTATGCCTGATCCCAAAAAGTATGAACGTATTCTGGACCGATTTGGTCATTATGCCGTTGAAGCTTTTCATTATTTAGCCCTATTTATTATTGGCTGTATGGTGGCTTGGTCCGCAGCCAATACTGTTTTTGAAATTTTGACCGTCAAAAAGTATGCTTCAATTGATGATATTTTATTATTATTTATATACTTAGAACTTGGTGCAATGGTTGGAATTTACTTTAAAACCAATCATATGCCTGTACGCTTTCTTATTTATGTTGCGATTACGGCATTAACCCGACTACTCATTTCAGATATTCAACATGACCATAAAGCGGATATCGATCAAGTCATTATTACCGGCTCGATTCTTATTTTAGCTCTGTCTATCTTGGTTGTTCGTTTTGCATCTTGGAATTATCCGTCAGTGATGAAAGAGAAACATGCAAAAACACCAACGCCTTTAAAGCCCCCTCAGCCTCAAGATGATGAATTAGCATAAAAAAATGGCCTCAATATTGAGGCCATTTATATATTCTATATTTCAAAATTAACGGACACGATAAATTTGGTGTTTTGAGTCTACGAGTAAATATTGATTCGGTGTTTTAACCCAACGGTATCCACGTGGTGGCTCATACAAACGATGCGATCTCCAGTCTGAAACATAATAGCGACTATTGCGGTATTCTGCTGGAACACGATCGCCACGTTTAAATGCTACATATCGGCCATAGTGCTTACTACGATCGGCGTTTGACCACTGTGGAGCGCGATGATCATTTCGATAGTCATGACGGCGGTCATCACGATGCTCATATCGATCATAGTTTTTACCATGATTATTGTCCCAACGATGACTTGTATCGGCCATCGCAGTAGCTGACATACCCAACATTAATGTTGAAAGTACAAGAACGATTGGCTTTTTCATGACCTATTTCCTTTTATCTTGATCTGAAGCTAGATTAAAAGAGAGTCAAGGAGAAACCATGAATAAAACAGCTTTGATTGATATTGTTTGTAATGACTATAAAGAAAATATGAAGAATCTGTATCTGTGCTACCATTACCATTTTTCAAACTAGGTCAATTGCTGTGTCTGAAATCAGTTTTGAACGTCTTCATCAATTTTTTTGCAAAGTTCCAACCGTACAAGAAGCCCGTATCATGGCTCATGGAGCAGATGGCGAACATGCTTGGTGGTTTAAGTTCAGTATTGATGTAGAACATCCGCTAGCATGGCAAACAGTTCAAGAATTAGGACATGTTTTAAACTATTTATCGACGAATGAACGTCTACCGACTTTATTCTTCCCTGTTTCTCCACCGCCATACATGAACGGTGAAGCGAAAGACTTTTTATCGTGGATTATTCAGTGTAACCATCCTGAGTTTAACCCAGATGTAGTCTGTGACTGGCTTGAAGCTCGTTTACCAAATCCTGTAGATGATGAGTCACAGTGGAAAATTAAGACTGATTTGAGTGAATTAGAAAAGTTAGATGATAAGACGTTGGATCAGTTGATTCCTCCAGCGCCTTAAATCGGACTTATGGCACAGCCTTTACTTACAGTGATGTTCTAATGTCTTTTGTACAGGCTAATGCCTCACTTTTGAGAGGTCAAAAGTGACAAAAACCTTTGTTTCACTGATGTTGCTTCCCTGCAACACAGTGAAACGGCGACATCCATGTCGCTAATCACCTTGCCAATTTTGTACAAAATCACGGCAATAAATAAGCTCCAAGTTTAGAACCAATTAGGACTCCATCGTGAAGATAGAGCCTCAAGCTTTATATAAAGTTAGGCTTAGAAAGTCGACAACCCTGACCATTCCATAAAACGATAAATCCAATACTTCACTTTAGACTCATCTGCATACTTCGCGTAATCGACGCTCATCTGTTTACCTTGCAGGTTTGACCAAGAGGTATTGAAGTAATCTTGAGCATCTTTAAAAACTTGATCTTGAACATTACCCATAACCAACATATCCGTTTCAAGGTTGTAATTTTTTAAATTACGGGCCGTAAAGTTGGCAGATCCTACAATTAACTCAGCGTGTTGGGCGTTATATTTCAAAATCATTTTGCTATGGTTCTGCTCACCATGTGTGTCACACCAACGGATTGGAATGCCTGCAGCATGCAGCTCTGAAGCCACCTGACGGTTTGGAATACCATTCTTTTGTCTGCCAAATGCATCTTTATTTGGATCAAGTAAAACTCGGACAATAACCCCTCTATCTTGAGCACTTTTTAGAGCCTGAATAATCTTGCGTTCAGATAAATAGAACATACTTAAATCAAGATGCTCTTTAGGCTTAGCTGAGTTAATCAATTTCAATACAGATTGATAAATCGCCCCTTCAGTTAACACTTGAACTTGAGGTTTGGTTACGTCTTTTTCAAAGTCACCTAAAATGAGCGATGGAGAACTACTACCTGACATTCGCGCAACCGCGGCTTCAGATTGTAAAACATCTGCCGCTGTCGCTCCTGTTACAACTAATGCAACATTTGAGTGTCTAGAACTACCATCATGCGGATTTGCTGAAGTCACTAGTGACTTCCAACCAGCATCGGTATCGACGACTACAGTTTTACGGTGATTCGCCTTAAAGTTAAATAAGTTCAAATAACTGCGCAGTGTAATTTTTTCATCACCGAATGGATTTGGTAACCAGCCTTTCTCAGGGTTATTTCCAACATTCTGACAGCAGATATACCATAAGCCTGACCAGAATGGATTAGAGGCACGTAAAGGAGCTAAATTGGTTTCAATCACATCAACACCCGCTTGACGTAACTGACGATAATGTTCAGGGCTTAAACCACCATATACTGAGTTAATCGGGTCAGTAATTAATACAATCTGGATTTGGCGATTTTGTCTTTTTTTACTGACTAATGCATCGGTTAACTCTTGCATTAATGGCCTTTGCTTCAGTTTTGAGTCACCCACTTCTGAATTAAACAAGAACATGTCAACCACAACTGTGGTTTTTGCCTCATCAATCATTTTCAAGATTTCATCAAAGATATGCTGATCAACCTGTTGTTGCCCTTTTGCATCAAGGTAGGTTTTATCTGCTAAAAATTTGACATCGGCATGTCTAAGCTTGCCACTAAAGTTAATCCCTTGCGGCAATGGTTTTACTGTGTGGTAAATTGCCGATGCAATATATGCAATAGCAACAACGCAAAGTAATATCGCCATATAACGACGCCTTGACCAATTTATTTTTTGATGAATTCGTTGAAAAATACGCATAAAAAAGACCTAACTTGATGCTTTCAAATTAGGTCTTTTAGATTGATTTTTCAAGTTTAGTTTCGTGTTAAAGCCTTAAAAACTAAAATCAACACCTACCGTAAAATTGCGTCCAACTTGTGGAATATTTGATAAGAAAGATGCATGTTGATAAACCGTGTCATCTAACAAGTTATTCGCTTTCATATAAACACGATAATCTGTTTTTGCACCATATTGACCAGAATATGCTACCCCAAGATTGAGCATGTTATAGCCTTCAGTGTCGGTCTCGTAAGCTGCTATCTTGTCTTGGTTAAAGACATGATAATACTCAGCAGAACCACTAAAACCATCACCAAAATCTGCGTCGACTTTGGTACCTAAACGTCCTGCTGGAATGCGTGGCGCATTACCTTCTGCATCAATTTTACCGCGCACATAGTCACCAAAAGCACTGATCTTGTACATTGGTGTAATTTGATAACCAATTTCACCCTCAGCACCGTAGAAACGCGCTTTATCTTGAGTATATTGAACTAAACGGAAGTCTTTATAACGGTCAAGGGTTTGCGCGTAGATGTAGTCATCAAACCAGTTATGGTAAACATGAAGATGGTAATCAAGTTTGTTATTATCAAAATGCAAACCTAACTCAACATTATTCGATTTTTCCTTACTGAGTTGATCATTTCCTAACTCATAAGTATTGGTCGCAAAGTGGCCACCATTTGCATATAACTCTTGAGCTAAAGGTAAACGTTCTTGATGTGAAGCCACAAAAGAGAGTTTATAGTTCGGTGCAAACTCCCAGTTCGCAGCCCCTGCATAAGAAAAAGCAGAGCCATCAAAATCTTGCTTAGAGTTGTCATCTACGTCAATTTCTTGCTGATCTGCACGGGCAGAAAGCTCAAAATGTACGTCTTTCCATTGTTTATGTTCTAAAGCAAATACACTCCACTTTTTAGTAGTGGTCGGTGCCATAAAGGCTTCTTCGCCAGTTAAATTCAGTTTTTGCTGTCCTAACTGCGCCCCAAGGACTCCTTCCCAACTTGCAATTGGGTTATGTACTAACTCAACACGTCCGTCATAGCCTTTGTTTTGGAATCGGGTTGCAATTGCTCCTTCTTCAATTTCGTCATGTTGATAGTCGGTATAGCTCGCTTGTGCACGTAACTTTTGGAAGCCTGCAAACGGATCATTTAACTCAGTTTTAAAATCATAACGCTCGGATTTTAAGTCAATCCATGGACCGCCATGTTCGTGCTCGTGATCATGAGCTTCTTCATCACTATGACCTTCATGATCATGGTCGTGATCTCCACAATCTAAATGCGGTCTTCCGGTTAAATGAGCACTGCAACTTTCATATTCATGACTATGCCCAGGTAAGCCATATTGATCTCGACGGTTGCTATAAGAAATACCGGTATAACCACGGTCATAAATCCAAGACAACCCAACGTTAACTGAATCACCCTGAGCAAAAGTGTTGTCTACACGGCGCTCTTTTTCACCTTCATGAATATAATTTGGCGCAATGTAGTTATTCGCATCACGTGTTAACCCCTCAACACGCAAAGCAACTTGGCTACCTAAGCCAACAGTTACTCCAGCGCTCGCCAGTTTTTCATCACTTCCAGTGTTATAACGTAAGCCAACTTGTCCTTCATAACCGTTTTCAGGCATTTGCGTAGGGATCTTGTTATCAATTACGTTGACTAAACCACCCACAGTTCCAGCACCAAACAGTAAAGTTGAAGGACCTCGAATCACTTCGACTTGTTTTGCAAGCACAGGATCTACAGTTACCGCATGGTCAGGAGACAAGGTCGAAACATCAATATTTTCTGATGAATTTTGGAGTACTTTAACGCGTGGACCATCTTGTCCGCGAATCACTGGACGACTCGAACCTGCCCCAAACTGATTAGCGTAAATTCCTACTTCACTACTGAGCGCATCCCCAATGGTGGCGGCACCTTGCGATAAATGTTTTTGATTAACAGCAGTATCTGCAACTGCAAAATCTTGTGAAGTTTGCTCAAGTGGATGAGCCTTAATTCGAATGGTTTCTAACTTTTCAACATTTTCACTTTCTGCTGCAAACGAAGGAACGGATATGACAGCTAAAATGGATATGGTCAAAATATTTTTATAGAACAACATGAGGTGATTCTCTAATCGTTACGCGTCTTGTTTTGTTATATTATAACATTTCGATTCTTTTGCAATAAAAAACATTTCTGATTCGTCGATTCGTTAGACTGGTCAACGAAATGATGTGAGTAATTTTTGATTTCTAATGCCTTTTACCATCTCTCATGCCGTTATAGCACCGCCTCTATCCAAGCTTAGCCAAAACACGTTACCCATTGCAGCTTTAGCAATTGGGAGTATGACACCCGATCTTTACCGCTTATTTACAGTTCAGTCCAGCATGCTGACGCACCAATGGAAAGGTCTGATTTATCCCAACCTTGCATTAGGCCTCGTCTTTTGTGCAGTTTGGTATTTTCTTTATCGTCCAGTGGTGTACCGTTTTTTTGGTGTGCAACATGATCTTGGTCTTAGCTCTTTAAAACGTATTCTTATATTTTTTATTGGAGTTATATTTGCACTCATTGTCGGTATAGCAACTCATCTGATTTGGGATGGTTTAACGCATGCTGATTTTCGAACGTTTGTATTTAAAGATGTTTTAGCGACAACTATTCATTTTTTTGGTCATCCCTACCCTTTGCATCGTCTTTTACAACTTGGCTCCTCTGCTCTTGCTTTACCTTTTATTGCTTGGATGGGTATTCACTATTACCAGCGCTACAAACAACACTGGAAAGTAAGTAAAAAAATTAAAATTTACGCGTGGTCTCTGTTTATTCTATCTACAGTCTTAGGTTTATTTTCATTTTGGGATTATGCACGCTATATACCTCATGAAGTTTGGCATGCCGATACCTATTATTTTACAGGCCGTTCTATCAATGAGTTTATGCAAGGTTGGCTCAGCACATTTAGTTTAGGATGCTTACTTTTCCTATTTTTGGATAGACAACAAAGAATGGGGTAATTTGAAAAACTTGCTGCCAAATTGCTCATTTTCAGGTTAATTTCCGCGGTTTTTTGATCTACTTCTTGTGACAAACCATGCAACAAGGCATAATCGAAAACTTATTTTTTTGACGGTGCGCGGTTTACGCATCCGTCTTTTCAGCCAATATAGTTTGGATAATCTTCATTATGATGCGAACTCATTACTGTGGCTCTTTAACTGAAGCCCAAATCGACCAAACCGTTACACTATGCGGTTGGGTACATCGTCGCCGTGACCATGGCGGTGTTATTTTCCTTGATATGCGTGACCGTGATGGTCTCGTTCAAGTGGTTATTGACCCAGATACTCCAGAAGCATTTGCAACTGCAGATAAAGCACGTTCTGAATATGTATTAAAAATTACAGGTCGTGTTCGTCGCCGTTATGAAGGTACTGAAAATGCCAACATGGTGAGTGGTCAAATTGAGGTTTTAGGTAAAGACATCGAAGTTCTTGCCGCTTCTGAAACTCCGCCATTCCCATTAAATGATGAAAATACCAATATTTCTGAAGAAATTCGTTTGAAATATCGTTTCTTAGATATTCGTCGTCCTGAAATGTTGGATCGTTTACGCTTCCGTTCTAAATTGACCAATCTTATTCGTAACTATTTCGAAGATAATGGTTTCTTAGACGTTGAAACCCCTATTTTGACACGTGCAACTCCTGAAGGTGCGCGTGACTATTTAGTACCAAGTCGTGTACAAAATGGTAGTTTCTATGCACTTCCACAATCACCACAATTATTCAAACAATTGTTGATGGTGGGTGGTATTGATCGTTACTACCAAATCGCGAAATGTTTCCGTGACGAAGACTTACGTGCTGACCGTCAACCAGAATTTACTCAAATCGACGTTGAAACATCGTTCATGAGTGACGATGACATTATGGACTTAATGGAAGTCCTGACTGTGAAGATGTTCGATGAACTTCTTGGCGTTAAATTCGATAAATTCCAACGTATGACTTACGCAGATGCAATGCGTGACTATGCATCAGACAAACCTGATATGCGTATTCCGTTGAAACTCGTTGACGTTGCAGACTTAATGCAAGAAGTAGAGTTCAAAGTATTTGCGGGTCCTGCAAAAGATCCTAAAGGTCGTATTGTTGCCTTACGTGTTCCAGGTGCAGCGTCATTGCCACGCAGTGCAATCGATGAATACACCAAATTCGTTGGCATCTATGGTGCAAAAGGTTTGGCTTACATCAAAGTTAATGAACTCGCTAAAGGAATTGAAGGCCTTCAATCTCCAATCGTGAAATTCATTGAACCGATCGTACTTGAATTGTTGGCACGTGTTGGTGCGCAAGATGGTGATATCGTATTCTTTGGTGCTGATAAAGCTAAAGTTGTAAATGATGCAATGGGCGCGCTTCGTGTGAAGATTGGCCATGATTTGAATCTTGCAACTTGTGAGTGGGCTCCACTTTGGGTTGTTGATTTCCCAATGTTTGAAGAAACTGACGATGGCAAATGGACTTCTGTTCACCATCCATTCACTCTACCAAAATCAAGTGTAGAAGAAGTTAAGAGCAATCCAGGTGAAGCACTTTCTGTTGCTTACGACATGGTATTGAACGGTACTGAAGTTGGTGGTGGTTCTCTACGTATTTATACGTTAGAAATGCAAAAAGCAATTTTTGAAGCGCTTGGTATTTCTGATGAAGAAGCAGAAGAGAAATTCAGCTTCTTGCTTAATGCACTTCGTTACGGTGCTCCTCCTCACGGTGGTTTGGCATTTGGTCTTGACCGTTTAGTAATGTTAATGACAGGCGCGACTTCTATTCGTGACGTTATTGCATTCCCTAAAACTAAGACTGCTGAATGTCCACTTACTCAAGCACCTGCTCCTGTTGAAGCAAATCAGCTTCGTGACTTGGGTATCCGCTTACGTGAGAAGCCAAAAGCTGAAGAATCTAAATAATTTTTAGATTCTCAAATTAAAAAACCCTGCTTATGCAGGGTTTTTTATTGATTAAGATCAATCACATACTTCATTTAAATAAGCTATGCTTTGCGAATAAGTAGGTCAGTGGCATAATAGGCTGCTTTTAATTTAGAGGTCAACTTTATGGCTATGCGCCCTGATGTACGTCGACATGCTTTAATCGTGATTGTATTCTCTCTTGCGCAATGGTTTTTCATGCGCTATATCCTTGCAAATGAATTATTTAACATCACTACAAATCAACGTATTCTTTATTTCTGCGTAAGTAGCTTAGCAGGTGCATTGCTTATTTTTGTTGCGCTGATTTATATGGTTTTAAAAGGAAATGCGGATAAGTAAAAATTGTATAAATAAATATATTTTTACTTAATAGACATTAATTTGAAATACGAAAAAGATTATATATGATTCCGCGCATAATACATTATTGTTGGTTTGGTCCTAATAAAATTCCCGAGCAGCTTCTTAAATATATGGAGTCATGGAAATTATTTTGCCCTGATTACGAGATAAAGTTATGGAATGAGGAATCTTTTGATATAAAAAGTCATCCTTTTACCTTATCTGCTTATAATGAAAAAAAATATGCTTATGTTTCTGACTATGTTAGGGCATATGCTTTACACAATTTTGGCGGAATATATTTAGATACAGATGTAGAACTAAAAGAAAATCTAGATATTTTTCTAGAACATGAGGCTTTCACAGGTTTTGAAGGTAAAGGCTCACCTTTTACTGCCGTTTGGGGCGCAATACCAAATCATAGCCTAACAAAAACCATCTTAGAATATTATGAACATCGGATTTATACCATTAAAGAAAATACTAATACATTTTCAGTATCAGAAATATTAAGAGAAAAGTTTTTTATTGATCCTATGAATAATACTTTACAAGTTGGGAAGGATTCTATAAATACAATTCATGTATATCCATCCACACACTTTTGCCTAGACTTACCTAAAAACTTTGCTACACATCATTTTTATGGCTCTTGGCTACCTGATAAAACTAAGAGCTATAAAGAAAATGCTTCAGAGATATATTTTAATGAACAGTTAGAATCTTTAGAAAATATTACTCATAGTAAAGATTTTCTAAAAACTCTCGCTACTCATATCAAAATTAAAGATTTATTTAAACTTATTCGCTATTTTATACAATATAAATTGAAGTAATTTATATTGTATAACTATATTTATTTAACAGAATTTGTTTTATTTTAACACTAGCTGTACCATCTCCATAAGGGTTATTAGCCTTAGCCATCTGATCATACAGCTCACTATTTTCCAATAATTTTTCCACCCAGAATATTATTGAATTAGTTTCAGTTCCTACCAACTTGACTGTTCCTGCCTGAATTGCCTCTTGTCTTTCTGTAGTATCACGCATTACCAGAATTGGCACGCCCAGACTTGGAGCTTCTTCTTGAATCCCTCCAGAGTCAGTCAAAATCAGATAACTATGTTTCATTAAATTAATGAATTCCAAATAAGACTGAGGTGGTAACAAAATAATATTTTCTATATCACTCAAATAATTAAAGACAATATCTTTCACATTGGGATTTAAATGAACAGGATAAATAAACTCAATTGAGGGATATTTTAACGCTAAATCTTTTATGGCCTGACAAATATTAATAAAACCTTGACCAAAATTTTCACGTCTATGCCCTGTAATCAAAATTTTTTTTATTTTTTTATCTAGATTCAGCTTACTACCATCATATTTTACAGGTAATGGTAAAATTTGATTAGAAACACTCAATAATGCATCCACTACGGTATTTCCAGTAATGTATATATCACTTAATTGAATATTTTCTTTTTTTAGGCACTCAGCAGCCAACTCAGTTGGAGCAAAATGTAAATTAGAAATTTTAGAAATTAACTGTCTATTGCCCTCTTCAGGCCAAGGTGACTTTAAATTATAAGTTCTTAACCCAGCCTCAACATGACCAACATCAATTTGATTATAAAATGCGGATTGTGCTACTACAAATGCAGATAATGTATCACCATGAACTAGTAATATATGCGGCTTGAAATTTTGATAAATACTATCCATATTCTGTAAAATATTTGCAGAAAGCTGATTTAAACTCTGATTAGCTCTCATTAAATTTAAATCAAAATCAGGGATTATTTTAAAAACCTCTAATACTTGATCAAGCATCTCTCTATGTTGAGCTGTCACTAATACTTTAACATCGAATCTATTATCTTTCTTCAAACACTGAATCACAGGTGCCATTTTAATAGCTTCTGGACGTGTACCAAATGAGATAAGAACTTTAATCATAATGAAATAACTTATTCCTTTTTCTAGTCAACCCAGAAATGGATAAAAAGGACATGCAAAATCTGAAATGTTACTCAGATTATTGCCTAAATCAGAGTTTTGTATGATATCGCAAGGCTATCAACAATAAGCATAGCAAGATAGAATATCTAGAATGTATTGTATCAAGTTAGTTGAAACATGAAAAAGATTCTTATTCTATGCGTCTCTTTACAAGGAAGTGATGAACGTCAAGAAAAAATCAAACAGCAATATCAAGATTTACAATCGATTATTCCTGATATAAAAATTGACTTTCAATTTTTTGATGCTATTTATGGGAAAAAACTTCCTCAAGAATATATAACTTTTCTAAATTTAAGTCGTCAATTTGCTGGATTATGTGCTCATGAACTAGGGCCAAGTGAACTAGGCTGCTGGTTAAGTCATATGATTATTTGGCAACGTCTAGCTCAAAATGCTTATCAAGCATATGATCGTATTATTATCATTGAAGATGATGTAATTTTTCAAACTAAAAATATACAGCAGAAGTTGCATTCTCTATTAGAAACCAATCCTTCATTCGCATTCTTAGGAGGACACTCTGAACCTTCTAGACGACGTATAAGAGGCTATACAAGTAATGATGAACTTTACTTTAATATGACTGGGCCTAAAGATCTCTACACTGCAACATATGCTTATTCTTTAACTCAAGAAACAGCCAAAAATTTTATTTCTAAGCAAATTCAAAAATTGACTTACATTGATGACTGGAAGTATTTATTAGCAAGAGATATTTCAACGCCTTTTTATTATTGCTTTGAACATGATGACGAGATGCAAAGTCATATCGCATCCGATAGAAAAATGTACATGAAAAAACCAAATCGTTTTAAAAAGAACTTTAACAAAATGAAAAATGATTTAATTTCTCGAATTATATCTCTATTCATTTTCAAAAAAATTATTCGATTAGCATTTTTCCTAAATTCTACACAATCACATAAAACGGACAGCTAGCAGGTACTTAGATGTTAATCACTCGCAGTCTTCAAAAAAAATGGTATAAATACCAACAAGCAAAAAAAGCAAAATCTTTTGACTCTCATTGGTATATGCGTTTTGGCTGGTTAGAACAACCGTTTACAACACTTGAGCAATTAGATTCTCTCTTTGAGATCCACTCTCCTAAAAAGTTTACATTTGCAGATAGCTTTTATGCTTATGAAAATGGCCGTCATTTCATTTTTTTTGAAGAGGTCGATGACGAACATCCTGTAGGCTTTCTTTCTGTTTTAGAAGTCTTTAAAGATGGCACCTACACACCACCCGAGACAATCTTAAAGCTCGACTATCACCTTTCTTACCCATGTGTATTTAAAGTAGAATACACTTGGTACATGATCCCAGAGACTTCTGCCAACAAGACGATTGAACTTTGGAAATGTACTGAATTTCCACTGAAATGGGAAAAACATTCTAATCTGATCGACAATATCGAAGCAGTCGACAGCACACCCTTTTATCATGAAGGCTTATGGTATCTTTTTACTTCAACGCGTCGTGATTGTAAGAAATTTGGTGACCGCCTAGATCTATTCTTTACCGAAGATATTTTAAATCCTGACTGGAAAGAACATCCGTTGAATCCCGTATGTAAAGGAAAAATTCAATATCGAATGGCAGGAAAGCCTTTTCTTTATCACAAAAGACTTATACGTCCAAGTCAAGACTCTTTAAAGCGGTATGGGGGGCATATTGAGTTTAAGGAAATTATAAAACTAAGCCCTACTGAATATGAAGAACAATTATACGAAACTGTATATCCTCAATGGAACAATGATGATGATGGGTGTCATACTATTGATGTTCATTCAAACTTTCTTGTTGTCGATGCAATTCGTTTGACAAAAAAAAATCCTTAATATTAATAGCGTTGCTATTGCAGCGCTAAGCTATAAATATCTATTGTTTTCTCAACCATTGCATTTAAAGACAATTCAGCCTTAGCTTTATCGAAAGCTGGCCTAAAGTCTTGCTGGATATGCTCAAAATTTTCAATAGTAGATCTAATTAAATTTTTAATTTCTAAGACTGTATTATCTTTTGAAATATACTTTTCTGGAATAAATTCTCTTACCATGCCAACATCAGTGGCAATTACAGGTTTATTTACCAATAATGCTTCTGCAACAATTAAAGGCCCTCCTTCTTTTAATGATGAAACCACCACTAAATCACTTGCTGTCAGATATGGATAAATATCCGACTGATAACCCAATAATTTAATTTTATCTTGTAAATTCAGATCTTTAATTAACTGACTTAAATATTCATACTCTGGCCCCTCACCCAATATTTCTAGCTGAGCGTCCAGTCCTTGCCATGCTTCTATTAGCCGGTCAAAACCCTTTACTGGGTCTAATCGTCCAATTGCGATGGCTTTTTTCAAGCTTGTTTGACTTATATCAATATTTAGACTTTTACCCTGCGCAACGCCATTATAAATAACATGAGCTGTTCGAAATTCACCCACCTTATCTGCAACTGCCTGACTCACAGTAATTACCTCATTAAAATGACGATAGCTACGCATATTATTTTTCATACCATGAATTGTTGCTACACTTGGTATTTTTAAAAAGGGCAAAAGAAAACTCAAAATCTTTGAAGCTTTACCACCTTGAGCATGTACAACATCAGGACCAATTTTCTTAATTTTGTTAAGAATAGAATATAGAAGACCTAGGTTCATTCTTCCTTTAGAAAAATCAAAATAATGGCAATGAACATGTTCTAATTTAGGTGCAGTATTTCGGTAGTTTAAGTCCAAAAACAAATGGATTTCTTGCTTTTTTGATAGCTCTGCACAAAGTTGGAAGGTATGTTTTTCTAACCCCCCAATTTTTCCACCGTCTGTTGCCAATACCTGAACAATTTTCATAGTTTGCCTACTTATTTTTTATCTTTATTCATCGTCTGCTCAAATAGTTTGGCTTCTTTTAGAAAAGCATAAAACGCGTTAATCATACTATTTACAAAACCACGCCAACCATTTAAGAAACTACGGCGAATAAAATAAGACTTGATAAAAGTCACTGGCATTACCAAAACCAATTTTGCAACGCTTGGAGACTTTCCTTTTTGGTATTTCTCTAGTGCTTTGAGGTTGGAATATTGGTTATTTTTTTCGACTTTAACGAAAATGCTCGACTCGCCATAATGATAAATATCATGTTGAGCACGCTGAGATTCACCATCCACAATCACATTTTCATGGACTTTATTGGCAAGGTCATAATGCCCTTTAGACTTACGAAAAAAACGCACCTTTGCATGTTTTTTAGTATGTTTGCTGTTGGGAACACCTAAAAAAACATCATTAATCGGGGTGATTAAAGCATCAAGCTTATTCTGTTGAATGGTCTCAACAATTTCTTGTTTTAACTCTTCAGATAAGACTTCATCGCCATCTAAATTGAGTACCCAATCATTTCTGCATTTTGCTAAAGCCAAACTTTTTTGCCCAGCATAACCTTGCCAATTTTGATGAGAGATTTGCGTATTTTCAAAGCGCTCTGCAATTTCATAAGTATTATCAGTACTGCCAGAGTCTAAAATAATAACTTCATCAAACTCACTGACACTTTGCAAAGTTCGCTCTAACCAAGCACCACAATTTAAAGTGACAATATAGACACTACATGGAATTTTATTCATAACTTATAACGTCCTTTAGCAAGGGCGATACGCATCTGTAAAGCATTCATGGCACCATGCGTGCTGACACGTGGAATATTAAATTGATTAACTGCTTCGTAAGCTTCGATTTTTTTACGAGTCGATACAGCATTTTTAAAGCCAATCTCTTGAGCCATTTTCTGGTGTTTTTCGTTAAATCGACCAAATGGATAGGCAAAGCTCGGGCATTTTCCAACTAATGCTTCAACATCTTGTTTAGACTGAAGCATTTCATCGTAAGCAGCTTGATCATCAAGCTTAAGTAAATTCACATGGTGTTGTGTATGCGCACCAAACTCTATGAAGCCAGAACTTGCCATTTCATGAATTTGCTCATGAGTTAGCTTTTCGATTCCTTCAATTTGCGTTGCCAAATAAATGGTTGCTTTTGCATTATATTTTTTAAGTAATGGATAGGCATAAAGATAATTATCCATAAATCCATCATCAAAACTTAAAGCAACAACGTTCTTTTGACCACGATATTGTTCAAGCTCAGAGACAAAGCAAAAAGTAGCTTTTTTACGCGTCAACAACTGCAAGAGTTGCTCAAACTTTTCAGGGGGCATATTCATACCAGAGGCTGCATCTTTAGGCGTAACCTGATGCAACATCACAATGCGTGGTAGTTTGTTCGAACGGAACGGAAGCCAGAAAGTATAATTACCCAGCACATATAACAGTGCAGCAAGTACTAATAGGCCTACCGCAACGTACAAAAACCACATCATGCATAAACCTCATGTGACCATTCATAATCTTCTGAAAGGGGCTGCTTAAATGTCACTTCAACCATAAATTGGGTGATGCGTTTAGCATTGAAAGATCTACGTGTTTTCTCCCAGCCCTCTTTCGCTATTTTTTCAGCCTGATCTGGGTTTTGATCAAAGAATTGGATCTTCTTGGCCAAGTCAAACTGATCATCAAAGTAAACCACTTCCTGTTCGGTGTAGAGCTTCTCAAAGCCCGGAATTTTTGGGCTAAAAGTCAATAAACCGTTACCAGTCAGTTGTACAATACGGTCAGAACTATACAGAGTTACATCATTACGGCGTGAGTAATTAAGTCCCATTTTTGTTTCAGATAGAACTTTATAATAAGCTTTACCGTAAACACCTGGTTGCTCAAAACATCCATAATATTGATAGTTCACATGGCCTTGTTGCAGTGCATCTGCTAAGTCCTTTAAGAACTTCTCACGCTCAGGTTCTTTATAGACCACGCCACAAAAAATAAATGTCTTATCCGTATTAGCATTTGAAAATTGCTGTAGTGTTTCCACATTACGATGACCCACATTTGGCAGATAGGCTACGCTTAAATGCGGCTGTTTTAATTTTTGTAGATATTCGCCACCTGTTGTACAGAAAATAGCATCTAAATACGGCGAGAATGCTTTAACAAAGTCGAGTTTGCTTTCAAGATAAAGCGGGTCAACATACCAAAATGCAATTTTAGTATTTGGATAAGATTCTTTAATCTGTCTGAGAACATCTGGACTCATTAAGTCACTATGCCCGATAAGTACCAGATCAGGTTCAATATTATTAACGACCTTTAGTACTTCTTTATTGGCCCAATTGGCACCCAGTTTTTTTGTTTTAAAAATGGTTCCCATTCGAGCCATGTCACGAAAACTAAAGTCATAAACGAAATGGCCATTTTCAATTAATCCGGCAGAAATTTTACGGTCTGTGCAGTAAAAATGGGCGCCTTGTTTATTAAAGCCAAAATTCGCAATATGCAATATTTTCATTTATTTACTCAAAATAAAAAATTTAATTTTTCGCTAAAAGATATGTTGCCACACGGTCTGCTTCTTTAAAAGCATAAGGTTGTGGTAACTGTACAACACAAGTCTGCTGTGAAATTAATTTTGATTCTAACATTTGATCAACTGAGTGGGTAATCCGGTCGTCTTTCAACCGGTCCATTGCCATTACACCGACTCGACAACCCGCGGTAAGCGCCTCAAAAATCATAGATACGCTGTCTTCTGTCACCCAAACAGCTTCTGCTTTTTGCATTTCTTCAAAAATCCAGCCCTGAGGTGTTTGCTCAACTGGAAATATTTTTAAATGCTCGGCAAAGCTTTGCTGCCTTAAAATATCGACAAACTCTGCCGGCGTGCGGCGTGAAGTCGTCAGAATAATGTCAGCGTCTGGATTATTCTCAACAATGTTTTGAACACTATTTAATACTTTGTTTTGGTTCCATTGATGTCGTTTTGATGAACCACCTAATGCAATTAGAATTCTGGCTGTTTGATGTCGGTTTTCATTACGAATTGGATTTAGTGCACCGCGCGTCACAATCACATGGCTATCCGCATGAATGCCGTCATGCTCTGGAATAACAGCATAATCAAAGCAAGCCACGGGTAAGTTAGGCTTCATCAAAATAATAGTTTTAGCTTTTCTAAAAATTTTACCGAGCAACCAGACACGGAAATGAGTGTGGCTTCCCACTCCAAATATAAAATCGGGCGCTTGTTTAAATAAGGATTTTTTTGAAGAGAAAAGTGCCTGAATTAACGAAATAATAGGTAAATCAGAAATGAGAATCTCTTCAAAAGTTGTATTTGCCTGTTGTCTTTGCATCGCCTGAAACAAGCCTAATGCTTGTGAGCGATGTCCTGCCTTACCATCAGAGACATAGACAATATGCATAAAAGCTCCTAAGCCAAAAATAAAAAGGCGAAACCAACGTTCGCCTTTTTATGTTAACGGATTAACTTATTTTACGTAAGTTAACCAGTGTTCATATTTCGGGTTTTTACCTTGAACCGCATCAAAGAAAGTCTTTTGAATTTCAGTGGTAATTGGACCACGGCAACCCGCACCGATTTGACGGTCATCATATTCACGAATTGGCGTCACTTCCGCAGCCGTACCAGTGAAGAACGCTTCATCTGCAATGTAGAATTCATCACGTGTAATACGACGCTCAACAACTTGATAACCAAGATCTCTAGCAATCGTCATTACTGTTTGACGTGTAATACCATCAAGCGCACCACCAGCGATATCCGGAGTGTGTAAAACGCCATCTTTAATCAAGAATACGTTTTCACCAGAACCTTGGCACACATAACCTTGTGGGTCCATTAACATTGCTTCATCGTAACCAGAATGTGCAACTTCTTGGTGAGCAAGAATTGACAACGTGTAGTTACCAGATGCTTTTGCTTTACACATCGTCACGTTTGGATGATGGTGAGTAAATGATGAAGTTTTAACGCGAATACCATTCGCCATTGCTTCATCACCAAGGTATGCACCCCACGCCCATGCTGCAACAGCGGCATGAATTGTGTTATTTGTTGCTGCAATACCAAGTTTTTCTGAACCGATCCAAATAAGCGGACGTAAATAGCAAGAAGCTAATTTATTTTCACGTACAACATCAATTTGTGCTTGTTCAAGCGCTGCTTGGTCATACGGTACTTTCATTTGATAAATTTTTGCTGAATTTAACAAACGTTTTGTGTGGTCTTGAAGACGGAAGATGGCAGTACCTTTAGGCGTTTCATAAGCACGAACACCCTCAAATACGCCCATACTGTAGTGTAAAGTATGTGTTAAAACGTGAATCTTTGCATCACGCCAATCAATTAATTGTCCATCTTGCCAAATAAAACCATCACGATCAGCCAAATTCATGGAACACTCCAAATTGTTATAAAATCATTCACTATCCAACTCAACCGAGGCGGTTGGGTCTATTAATCTTTGCCATAAATTGCAAACGACCGCACGGGTACTACGCCAGTCCGCTGCGCTTACTTGCATGGATTGATTTGCAAGGGCTAAACGGTGGCTTTCGGCACGTTCACTAAGATAGGCTCGAATTAATGCTGTGGCATCTTCACTGGATAAGCAGTCTGCTTTAGCAGCATCTTCTAAAATTCTTACGTTATCAGAATAATGGGCGAGATCAGGGTTCGTCCCGCTCCATGCAAGTACAGCATACTGTGCCATAAATTCGATATCGACGATACCACCTGCGTCCTGTTTTAAATGAAAAATACCATGTTTTTTTTGTTCAGAAGATGAACCCAGGTGGTCTTTCATTTTCTGACGCATTTTCAACACTTCCTCACGAACATAAGCCTCATCTCTAGATTGAGTCAATATCTCGCGGCGAAATATTTCAAATTTCTGGCAAAGTACCTCGTCACCAGCAATAGAGCGTGCTCGAACGAGTGCCTGATGCTCCCAAAGCCATGCACTTTTCAATTGATAGTGTTCATAGGCTTTCAGACTGGTCACCAACAAACCCGCCTCACCTGAGGGTCTTAACCGCGTATCAATTTCATAGACACGGCCATCAAGCGTTTGAGTCGTCATGAGTGACATAAACTTTTGAGCAACACGCATGGCAAACTCAAAGCCAGTAATCGACTTCGTTCCATCCGTATCTGCTTGTTCATCTAGATAGTGAATAAAGACAAGGTCCAAGTCAGAACCATAGCCAAGCTCAATCCCACCCACTTTGCCATAACCAATAACAGCAAAGGCTTTATAGTCCAGTGAGCAGCGTTTTCCATCGACATCACATGGATAACCATGACGCTTTGCTACTGTTTGATAAGCTAAATGAAGTGTTGCGTTCACACTCACTTCAGCAATATCGGTTAATGCATCAGATACTTTCATTAGCGGGCTTTCAGCTAATACATCACTTGCTGCGACAGTGAGTACATTGCTCTTTTTAAACAGACGAAGTGCTCGCATTTGGTCTTCAACCTGATCAATCTCAATGCGGAGCAACTGCTGACGTAATGAATCTTCTAAATCCTTACGTTTTGGCAACTCAAAGTCCATCGATAAAAATTCATCGAGCAATACCGGATATTGCGTTAGCTCTTCACAAATCCATGGACTTACGGTTGCCATTTTAACTAAGCGTTGTAATGCCCCTTTACTTTCAATCAGCATCACCAAATACACGGTTCGGCGCATGACCGACTCAATCAGCGGCATTAAGCGCAAAAGTGCAGTTTGAGGTTGTTCTGACTGTAATATCACTTCAATTAAATGAGGCCAGAATGTTTTCAAACGCTGAACAGCATTTGAAGGTAGCTTTTTGAGTGCATGACCGTGCCAGAATTCATGAATCAGATTTTTCGCATTATCATCCAGTACTTCATCTAACTGCTGCTCTAATTGTCCAAAATTTTCAGTTGCTGCATTAGAGCTGGTATCTTCAATCAATTGCTTAAATTGAACTTTTACTTTCTGGCGTTTCTCGTTAAGAACATCAATAAATTCATTCCAGCTTGCGAAACTCAAGGTATCTATAATGCGTTGTCTTAGGTCAATTTCTTCTGGTAACAATTGAGTTTGCTGATCGTTGAGCGCTTGAATTGCATGTTCAACACGGCGTAAAAATAGATAGGCATCTTCAAGTTCTAATACAGCCTGTTTTTCTAATAAGCCAGCTTCACCAATGTGCTCAAGGCTGACTAAACATTGACGGTCTTGTAACTCACGTTTTGATCCACCGTAAATAAGCTGGAAGACCTGCACAATAAACTCAATTTCGCGAATACCGCCCGCTCCGAGTTTAATATCATCCTCAATATGACGACGTAACACTTCGCGCTCAATCATCGCTTTCATATCGCGCATCGCGGCAAAAGCGGTGTAATCGACATAACGGCGGAACACAAAAGGACGTGTCATTTCCAATAAGTCTTGCCCTTCTTTACCACCAGTCACAACACGCGCTTTAATCCATGCATAGCGCTCCCATTCACGGCCATGCTGGCTTAAATATTTTTCCAAAGCTGCATGACTAATCGCTAGTGCGGAGCCATCTCCCCAAGGGCGTAAACGCATGTCGACTCGAAATACAAAACCATCTGCGGTAATGTGCTCAAGCAAATAAATGAGTTTTTGTCCCCACAAAATACAGAACTGCTGTACATCAATGCATTTACGACCATTCGTTTCGCCTTGTTCATCAAAGGCAAAAATCAGGTCAATATCACTCGATAGATTAAGCTCTTGCGCACCAAGTTTACCCATGGCAACAACAATCAAGTCTTGAACTTTGCCAGAGTAACTCATCGGTTCACCGTGTTTCACCACAAGTGCTACACGTGCAAAGTCCTTTGCCGCACAAATACTGGCATCGGCAAAATCAGAAAGTTCGCGTGTGAGTGTGACAACATCGGTAAGCTGATTGGCATCTTGCCAAATCCAACGGAACATTAAACGACTTCGTAAAATGCGTAATCCACGCATCCAAGACGTTTCGTCACCAATTCCATCTAATGTGGTTTGTACAAATTGATAAATCTGTTCAGTCGAGAGCGGTGCAGTAAATTGATCTAGTAGGTAATCTTGTTCTAAAACAGCTTGATGCAAGCCTAAAACTTGTTCTGCGTACTGACTCGCACGCAATGTTTTTTGTAACTGCTCCGCATTCATATAAAAAGCTCTTTTCCTCGTACTCTGTTTTAGTTATAGCAGTTCGAGTAGTGGTAGGAAAAGGGATTAGACTAATTTTGCTTCCGCTGAAGAATGATGTTCGGTAAGCGCCTCATGACTTTCTTGAGCCGAAGGTAATAAAACTTTAAATGTCGTTCCTACGCCTTCTTTTGAGCTGACATCAATTTGCCCCTGATTAATTTCAACAAAACGCTTACAAAGACTTAAACCTAGGCCCGCACCTTTTTCACCTGCGGTTCCTTTAAAGCTGGCTGTAATACGTGGATGGAACAAATTTGTCATTTGTTTTTCGGTCATGCCTAAACCAGTGTCTCGAACTGTTATTTCTATATTTTTGTCAGCTTGTCTCGCTTCAATAAAAACTTTTCCTGATCCATCAATGTCGGTAAATTTCAGCGCATTTGACACTAGGTTTTGAATTACAGAGGTCATCATATTAATATCAGCATAGATATTTAAATCATCTGGAACATCATTAACCAGTTCAATATTTTTTTTCAACGCTAAGGTACGTAAAACATCACAAACGATGTTGCTGACTTGTCTAAGCTTAAAGTTAATTGGGTGATAAACAAAACGCCCACCCTCTGCCATCGCCCATGTCAGTAAGCTTTCAAGCAAGTTATAGGTCGATTGTGAGGTGTCGTATAAATAATCTGCAATATTTTGAATGCTAGACTCATCTAAAGTCTCACGCTCTTTGGCGAGTACTTCGGAAAATCCGAGCAATCCATGAAAAGGCGCTCGTAAGTCATGCGAAATAATCGAGAAAAATTTAGTTTTACTTGAGTTAATCGCAACTTGTTGTTCATAGAGTTCGTTTAACTCTTCATAGTTAAACTTCAATTCGACTTGCTGCATAAAAGTAGAACAGTAATCTAGCAGCAATTGAATATCGTCATCTTCAAATGTTGCTGCATCATCATCAAAAAAGACAGCAAAGCCCATAGAGGTTTTATCAGGATGTAAAAGATGCACGGCCAATGCCCTGCTGCACTCGATGTTTAGTTCTTTTAAATAGTTGGTTAAGTTTTGATAAGAAGGATGTGAATGATTAATGATCTGTTGTTTAGCAAAGCACTGTTTTAAATGTTTCGAAGGCTTAAACGAGATTGCCGTCATACCCTCAGGGCAACGATGCCAAAAGTAAGGTTCCTGATTAAAAGTTAATAAGGCTTTTTTACAATTCAAAAGACGAAGACTAAACCGGAAAAATTGCTCAATATAGTTCTGCTCGGCATTTAAGCCAAGCAACAGAGAGATTCTACAAGCACTTAACTGCTCAACCTGATTTAGTTCTAAACGCTGGAATGTCATTGCCCGCCTCACAGATTTTGTCGTTTTTGGTCGGAAACGCTCTTAAAAATGTACTTATAATCATTATGATCTACTACAAACTTTAACACAGTACATAAAAAGAGCAACGTTCTTTTCAAAATAGAAATGTGAAGTTTCAATTAAAGGTTTTCAGATACATAAAGTGGGTATGCTTGAGAAAAATACAACAAATGTTTGAAGGTGGAGAGTTGTAAGATGGTAAAAATGCGAGTTCAGAATCATACAAAAAAAGAGAAAACTCATCTTTAAATTTTTTAATAATTACAACTTAAGCAACTCTAAATTCAACCTAAAGACTTTAGCCGCCCTTCTCTTACTGAATGTGAAGAATGCGGAAATGATATTCTTGTTGAGGGTCAGTGCCTAAGGAGTTCTCCCCAAAGGCTCAGCAATACGAACTAAAAACTCTACGTAACAACGTTCCCAACTTTTCATGAAATATCCCCCTATTTAAACTATTTACCTTATGAATTAGCTTTTCCACTATCAAGCGTTTTTACATCTTTAACAGCTTTAATAAAATCGGTATTAGCTTTAATATTCTCATGCATCAAGTTTTCACCACCCGTATAACTTTCATGATGTATGCCATTGCCAAAATATTTATAAGCTAGGTCAAAGCGAATCTTTTCTTTCATTTCGTCTGGCATTCCTTCCATATAACGTGGTAATGCATCTAACTCTTTAGCTGTACGATAAGCTTCATCTGCCAAACGACGGTTCATAAAAGAACGTTTTAAAAGGAAAGCAGCTAATGTGGTAGATAAAATTAATAAAGATATTTTTTGAATATAAAAAATAGTTGAGTGATTTTCATAAAATTGTTCAGCTAACTTAAACTTAAAAATAGTCGTATTAATTTCAATATACCAACCAAAGAAATATAAGAATAAAAGTGCTAATGAGAAGCAAAATGCAATTTCATATCTCTTCGCGAGCATTTTAAACTTCTCAGAATCATCGGCAAAGATTTCATGTACCTTTTTATTTTTTAAATCATCATTTATTATGTCGACTTGTTCAATTTTATGAGCTAGTTCATTACGATTCGTCTTAAGTTCATTTATTATTTTTTCTGCATCATCTTTATATACTTGAAATTGTTGAACTAAGTCAACTTTATTTATATAAGCTTTCATATCAGTGATATTTGAATCAACGATATCGATTGATATTGACCATAATTTTTCATCAAATTTATTATCTTTAATAAGATTTTCTAAATCTAAAACAACCTCATAAATTTTTTTAGATTTTCTTATAATAAAATTTAAAGAAGGCAAATCAATATCATTTAGATCAATTAACCTTTTAATTATAATTTTAATATCAGATTGAAAATAATTATTTAAATCCTTAAAGTTTTTTATATCCTTATCTGTAAGAGCCTTTTTTACTATATTAAAATAATCAGTTAATTGTTCAAAAAGGGACTGAATTTCTCTTTTATTGTCTTTTAAAAGGACAATAGCGTTATTTTTAATTTCAGTTAAATCGTTTACAGGAACTGTCACAATATCCCCTAATAAAAACTATTTTATAAAGTCTTGACGCGTAATAGTATCTAAGCTTTTCTAAACTTTCCATAATAAAAATTAGACCAACAAAAAACCCCTAAACCGTTAGTTTAGGGGTTTTCGTAGAATCTTACGATTCTGAATATGGTCCCGAGGGTCGGACTCGAACCGACACGTCATCTCTGACAGCGGATTTTGAGTCCGCCGCGTCTACCAATTTCACCACCTCGGGAGAGGAAGTATGTTTGTGTTGCGTATATTAGCGCGTTTGTAAAACTTGTCAAACCCTAAGTGAATATTATCGTTCACTTTTAGAGCATTTAAACATTTTTCATGATTTAGGCCATAAGCACAGCCATAAAAAAGCGAAAAAGTTTATACTAGCTCCAATTTTTGCGGTGTTTTTTTTCTAAATATGCAACTGTCCGACTTTTCCTTTGAATTACCTGATGAACTTATTGCCCGTTACCCTCTTGAATCACGTAGTGCTTCGCGGTTGTTACACTTAGACTCGAAGGGTAAATATCACGATCACATGTTCACAGACATCATCGATCTGTTCGAAGAAGGTGATCTGTTAGTACTCAATGACACTAAAGTCATGAAAGCACGACTTAAAGGAAAACGTTCTACAGGCGGTGCTATTGAGATTTTGGTTGAGCGCATGCTGAACCACACCACAGCGTATTGCCATATTAAATCGAGCAACTCGCCTAAAGCGGGTGCCGAGCTTTATGTCGGTGCAAATAACATTCCTGTGATTGTCCGTGGCCGTCACGAAAATTTATTTGTGGTTGAGTTTTCACAGCCAATTTTGCCTGTCCTTGAACAATATGGTCAGCTACCTATTCCGCCTTACTTCAACCGTGAAGCAGAAGAAATTGACACTGAACGCTATCAAACGGTTTTCCATAACCCAGAAAAAATTGCCAGTGTTGCTGCACCTACTGCAAGCTTGCACTTTGACGAAGAGTTATTAGCAAAGTTAGAACAAAAAAATGTTCAAAAAACTTTTGTGACTTTACACGTGGGAGCCGGCACGTTTATGCCTGTTCGTACTGATGACATTACCAACCATGTCATGCACAGTGAATGGTGTGATGTACCTCAAGAAACCATTGATTTAATTTTGGCGACTAAAGCACGAGGCAATAAAGTGATTGCCGTTGGTACAACCGCAACACGTGCTTTAGAAAGTGCAGCTCAAGCTCATGGCGGTAAGATTGCAGCTTGGACTGGCGACACGCAAATCTTTATCTATCCAGGCTATGAATTCTGCATCGTAGACCGTTTAATTACTAACTTCCATTTACCAGAGTCTACCCTGCTCATGTTGGTGTCAGCTCTTTCAAATCGAGACAACATTTTGGCTGCCTATGAACATGCAGTTAAAAGTCGCTATCGTTTCTTTAGTTATGGCGATGCCATGCTGATTGATAAATTAGAAGTTTAAAACCTAAGACTGGGTTAAACCTTATAAATTGATACGAGGTTTAACCCAACCCAAATACTTACAATAAAAAATAATGAATTTAGCTCCGTGAGTTGCAGAAATTTATCGATGAAAATCTGGTATCAATTTTTTAAAGACGAATTCTAAATTTAAAAATATTTGGTATTTATCTCTTTCAATTTAAAAGATAATCTAGAAATAGCTCTTTATGATAATGAACTCATTACTTCCATGCCAATCGATACTGTACAAGAAGCTCTTCACATAAGGCGTAAAAAGAATACACAGGTTTTTCGCAATATTGCTCGACTTTGGGATGCTGGACAAAAATCTCATTCAGCCCAAGATCTTTTAGATGCTTTACATCCATGGCGTGAAGACCACAACCTTCGCTTTTTTAATGTACTCCCCTACCTACTCGCTATTTGCAGCATCACAATATTAGGTTTTGGTTATTTTCTTCATCCACATATTCAATATATTTGGAGCTTTTTAAGTGCCTTTTTAGCAGGATTTCTGGCGTATTTACTCTATCAGTCTCAAGAACCATTAACGCAAGTTATCCGTTATCTAGAACAACGTATGGTGATTTTGCGTTACGGTTTACAGTTTCAGCAGTTACCAGCTTATCTTCCTATTCATGCTCAGCCAGTTTTAGTTCTGAGTAAATTAAAACAGTATTTCCCACTGTTTAACCGAGGGACTGAGTCTAACGAAATTACCCAATATGCTTCTGTCACATGGAACGATGGCGTAACCGATCATCAAGTCTTGCTGTTTCAATATCATTACGTTAATGAAATCCCTATTATTCAAGACCGAAATAGCGATAAAAAAATTATAAAAGAAATTCATAAAGACTTATGGGGCGCTTTTATATTTGAAATGCCTGCCCTAGGTATTGCTATCAGCAATCAGCGTTCTCGTTTTTTTACTCCCTACAGCAGTAAATGGCAAAGTAGTGATATTTTAATTAACCAAGAACTTAATATTTTGGGGGTTAATCAACACCAGTTAGCCAAAGAAGTCAGCCCGAGCTTAACTTTAAAATTACATGATTTTTTTCAGCACTTTAAAGGTGATTTAATTTATCATCACGAAGAACAAATTTTGTGTTATCTGGGTGAGCAAAATCTTTTTCACACCACCAGTAAGCAAAGTGAAATTCATGATGTTTCAGCATTGCGTGGACACTTACGTACCATGACCATGCCGCAATATGAAAAATTTCAGCAATTAATGTTGAACTTAATTAAATAAATCTCTCGTATTACTTCATTGTCGACTCATAAAAAAATGAGAAGTCAAAAGTACACTGAGAGAATAACAATAAGGAAAAGACCATGACTGGTTTATTTATTTTCTTGGGGATTTTTGTTGTACTGATCGTCTGGGGCGTTCACATCCGTAATACCATCGTACGTTATTTTAATGCGACCAAACGCGCTTGGTCTGAGGTTGCCAATTTCGAACGTCAAAAGGTAAAGACTTTAGAGGCGCTTGAGACAACACTTAATCAATATACTCATTTTGAAAAATCGACATTAGAAAAAGTCACTGAATTACGTCAGCAAATTCTTAATTTAAATGTGAATAACACTGATATTTCTCAGCTCCAACAAATCGAGAAAATGAGCAAAGAACTGATTCGAAGCTTAAATGTTGTTGTTGAAAACTACCCTGAGCTTAAAGCCGATTCACTTTATAGCAAAATGATGGACGACATTCAGGAACAAAACGAAAATGTGGGTGCTGCGATTAGTATCTTTAACCGTAATGTCGAGCTATTCAACAACCAGATTGAAGTATTTCCTAACAATCTCATCAATACATTAACTTTATCCAAGAAAGCGATTCGTCCTTTTAAGGATAATCTTGTTAATGAAAATTTTGACTATAAACCTAATTTTTAATAGGAAAAAAACAGCCCCTAACCTGCCGAAAATTTTATCTATTTTATAACCAGCTACATTTAGTAGTAGAACTACATCGCAGAATCAAGGAAAATAGCTCTCTTTTTAGCAGCGAACTGTTTCTTCGCCTCTGCTCGTGTTCAGGATTTTTAGATGAAGTTTGAAAAATTAGGTCAGTCGGGGCGCGCCCGTCGTGGTCGTTTAACTTTAGAGCATGGTGTTGTTGAAACACCTGTTTTTATGCCAGTGGGGACTTACGGCACAGTCAAAGGTATGCTACCACGTGATATCGAAGATATTCAGGCACAAATTATTTTAGGAAATACCTTCCATTTATATTTGCGTCCGGGTCTTGAAGTAATTAAAGAACACGGCGGTTTGCATAACTTTATTAAATGGGATAAGCCAATTTTGACTGACTCTGGCGGTTTCCAGGTTTTTAGTCTTGGCGCAATGCGTAAAATCAAAGAGGAAGGTGTTACTTTCCGCTCGCCGATTGATGGTTCAAAAGTGTTTTTATCGCCTGAAATTTCTATGGAAATTCAGCAGGTATTGAACTCTGACATCGTTATGATTTTTGATGAATGTACTCCTTATCCTGCAACGCATGAAGAAGCACAAAAGTCATTGCAGCTTTCTTTACGCTGGGCAAAACGTTGTAAAACTCATCATCATGATGAACTCAAAAATAAGAATGCGTTATTTGGCATTATTCAAGGCGGTATGTATGAAGACTTACGTGATGAGTCTTTAAATGGCCTTCTTGAAATTGGCTTTGACGGTTATGCGATTGGCGGCTTATCTGTAGGTGAACCTAAAGATGAGATGATCAAAGTTTTAGATTATCTACCAAGCAAAATGCCACAAGACAAACCGCGTTACTTGATGGGCGTTGGTAAACCGGAAGATATCGTTGAAGCGGTGCGCCGTGGTGTCGATATGTTCGACTGTGTAATGCCAACCCGTAATGCGCGAAACGGTCATTATTTTGTCACTGATGGTCTGGTACGTATTCGTAATAGTAAATATCGCCATGACCAGAGCCCGCTCGATCCACATTGCGATTGCTACACTTGTAAGAACTTTACCCGTGCTTATCTATTCCATCTTGAAAAATGTGGAGAGATGTTAGCGTCTATGCTCGGTACCATTCATAACTTACGTTATTACCAACGTTTAACTGAAGGTATGCGTGATGCATTAGAAAATGGCACATTTGATGAATTTGTTCAGGACTTTTATGCCCGTCGTGGTTTAGAAGTTCCACCATGTCCGGTTGATGAATAAGCCCGATTTGCGCTCAACCTCAAGACAAGGTAAATTGCAAAACGAATTAGGATTATGTCAGGTATCTGACTCATATTTTTAACTTTAGGAAATCAAAATGAGCTTTTTAATTTCTGCTGCACATGCAGCACCGGCAGCTGGCCCAACTACAGGTATTTTGCCAAATATCTTGATGATTGTTGTATTCGTTGCAATCTTTTATTTCTTAATTTGGCGTCCTCAAGCAAAGCGTGCTAAAGAGCACCGTTCTTTAATCGAAAGCTTAGGTGTAGGTAGTGAAGTTGTGTTCGCTGGTGGTTTAATGGGCAAAGTGACCAAAATTGAAGGTGACTATGCAGTTGTTGAACTTAGCCGTGGTGTAGAAGTAAAAATTCAGCGTGCCAGCGTAATTTCAGTATTACCTGAAGGCACTCTAAATAACCTTTAATCATAAAACAGTCGTGCTTTAGCACGGCTTTTTCATTTAAGAAGAAAGCGAATGCGTTACCCTGCATGGAAATATTTACTGATTCTGGTTGTTCTGGTAATCAGTACATTATACGCACTGCCTAGTCTATATCCGGATGAGCCCGCCGTTCAAATTTCCGGTGCCAAAGCTGGCACCCAAATTGATCAAAGTGTGGTGCAAAAAGCAGAGCAAATTTTAAAAACAGCAAATATTGCAAGTCACGATAATACTTTTACAAATAATGCTGCCCTCTTGCGTGTCAGCTCTTCTGAAGCGCAGTTGAAAGCAAAAGAAGTATTACGCCGTGACTTAGGTGATCAATATGTTGTCGCCCTAAACCTTGCACCAACCACACCGGAATGGCTGCAAAAGATTGGCGCAAAACCAATGAAACTTGGTTTGGACTTACGTGGTGGTGTCCACTTCTTGCTTGAAGTAGATATGGACAAAGCCGTTGCCCAACGTATGGAAACCTCTGCCACCGATTTGCGTCGTCAGTTCCGTGAAAACAAGATCAAATTTAATAGCCTTGCATTAACAAACAATGTAATCACTGTTCAATTTGCTGACAATGCTGACCGTGATGCAGCAATGGATTTTTTACGTCGTAATGGGAATGAATATACCCAACAGGCATTAGCAAGCTCTACAGGTTCTACTTTAAAGCTTTCTTATACTGATGTACGTCGCCAAGAAATCCAGTCATATGCGGTAAACCAAAACTTAACAACATTACGTAATCGTATTAACGAACTTGGTGTTGCAGAAGCATTGGTACAAAGTCAGGGTAGCAACCGTATTGTCGTTGAATTACCGGGTGTGCAAGATACAGCTGAAGCTAAACGTGTTTTAGGCCGTACAGCAAACCTCGAATTCCGTTTGGTTTCTGACTCAAATGATCAATATATTGACCCATATACAGGTAAATATAATGGTCAGCCTTTACCTCCGGGCACAGAAGTTTTTGCGTATGAGTCTTTAGATAGCGGTCGTCAACTTTTGTTGCAACGTAACCGTATCTTGACTGGTGAGCGTGTTCAAAATGCAAGCTCTGGCTTTAGCCAAGATTCTGGTGGTGCCGAGGTAAATATTACCCTCGACAGTGCTGGCGGTAAGCTTATGTCCGATGCAACTCGTAATGCTGTTGGTAAACGCATGGCGGTATTGTTCATCGAAAACAAGCAAAAAATCACTTATGTCACAGATCCTAAAACTGGTGCGCAAACAGAAGTTCGTACTCCATACACTGAATCTGTAGTTATTAATGCTGCAACAGTTCAAGCCGTTTTAGGTTCAACTTTCCGTATTACCGGTCTAAGTTCTCCTCAAGAAGCATCAGAGCTTGCATTAATGCTACGTGCAGGTGCGTTGGCTGCGCCAATGTATTTTGTTGAAGAACGTGTGGTTGGTCCAAGTCTTGGTCAAGAAAACATTGATAAAGGCGTATTATCAACTCAAATCGGCTTCTTGCTTGTTGCAATCTGGATGGTGGTTTTCTTCCGTCTATTCGGTTTAATTGCTAACTTTGCGCTCGTTGTTAACTTGGCAATGATTTTAACAGTCATGTCATGGATTGGCGCTTCCCTCACCTTACCGGGTATTGCTGGTATCGTTATTACCATTGGTATGGCGGTCGATGCGAACGTATTGATATGTGAGCGTATTCGAGAAGAAATGCTCTGGGGAGCATCGCCCAAACAAGCCATTGTGGCCGGTTATGATCGAGCTTATAACACCATTTTTGACTCGAACTTAACGACGTTCCTCGTTGCTTTCATTTTGTTTGCAATTGGTACAGGCCCGATCAAAGGTTTCGCCGTAACATTAATGATTGGTATCGTGTGTTCGATGTTTACTGCGATTACAGTGACTCGCGCAATTGTACAAATCATTTATGGTAAACGCCGTAATTTGAAAAAGTTGAGCATTTAAGGAGATCGATGATGACTAAAGTGACTCAACAAGATTCAAAACAATATGGACGTCCGGATGATGCAAAAATCATCCCGTTCATGAAGATTGCCAAACCTGCGGCAATCTTCTCGATCCTGATTACGTTAGCGAGTATTTTCTTTATTGTGACTAAAGGTCTTAACCTCGGTTTGGACTTTACAGGTGGTGTTTCAGCTGAGCTTAATTATGCTCAACCAGCCAATCAGTCAGAAGTTATTCAAGCGCTCGATAAAGCTGGTTTTAAAGATGCTGTAGTACAGACACTTGGTAGTAATAAAGATTTACTTGTGCGCATGCCTGTACAAGAAGTTAAGGTTGAAGACCTTACAAATGCTATCACCAAGGCTGTACAGTTGCCAAACAATGCCGCAGAAGTTCATAAAGTGGACTCTGTAGGTGGTCAAGTAGGTAACGAGCTTTATGTTCGCTCTGCTGGTGCTGTTGCGCTTGCACTTATTTTAATGTTGATTTACGTGACCATCCGTTTCGAGTTTAAACTCGCGATGGGTGCCGTGATGTCTTTATTCCACGACATCATCATTATTATTGGTGCTTTTGCATTATTCCAGTGGCCGTTTGACCTTACAGTTTTAGCTGCGGTACTTGCTGTTATTGGCTTCTCGCTTAACGATAACATTGTAGTGTCAGACCGTATCCGTGAAAATTTCCGTAAAATTCGCGGTGCGACTCCTCGTGAAATCGTCGATATTGCTTTAACCGAAACTTTACGTCGTACCATTCATACATCAATGACCTTATTGCTTGTAGTTCTAGCAATGATGTTTTTAGGTGGTGATGGTCTACACTGGTTCGCTGTTGCAATGTTTGTTGGTGTCTTTGTAGGTACTTACTCTTCAATTTATATCGGTACAGCTTTTGCCTTATGGCGTGGTCTTAACCGTCAGGACTTCATCGTTCAGGTTAAACCTGAATTTGAAGATGACATTCCTTAAGTTGGATAAATTAAGACATATAAAAAAAACCGCGATTAATTCGCGGTTTTTTTATTTAAAACATATTATTTACGACGCAATGCATCCGAAATTGCTTCAACCAACTGTTGAGAAATTTCTTGTTTAGATGCTTTCTCTAACTCACGCTTTTTCATGTGATAGTTCTCAGCAAAGAAAACCGTCATCGCATTTTCATCAGAAGCAAAACCAATATCTGCACGTGATACATCGTTACATGCAATCATATCGAGCTTTTTAGCAACCAGTTTTCCTGCTGCATATTCTTCAACATTTTGTGTTTCAGCGGCAAAGCCCACCATGAATGGACGTTTTTCCTGACCTGCGATTGTTGCAACAATATCCGGATTTTTCACAAGGGAAACATTCAGCTCATCCCCTGCCTTCTTAATTTTATGCTCGGCAACTTCTGCTACGCGATAGTCTGCGACTGCCGCAGTTGCAATGAAGATATCACAGCCTGTTTCTAACGAGTTCATGCTGATATCTAACATCTGTCTTGCAGAGGCAACATTTACTCTTTTTACACCATTCGGTGTATCTAAACTTACAGGTCCAGCAATCAAAGTCACTTGCGCACCAGCAGCGTAACAAGCAGCAGCTAAAGCAAAGCCCATTTTACCAGTACTGTGATTAGAGATATAACGAACAGGGTCAATCGCTTCACGCGTTGGTCCTGCAGTAATCACAACTCGCTTACCTGCCAACAAGCCAAATTTTTCAGCGATTGCACGTTGAGCCTGATGGAAATAGCCAGCGACTTGCCTTGCAATTTCTTCTGGCTCTGGCATACGGCCTAAACCGACATCACCACACGCCTGCTCACCCGCATCTGGCATGATCACATGCACACCATCTTCGACCAAAGTTTGTAAATTTCGCTGAGTTGCTTTAGCAGCCCACATTTGCTGGTTCATGGCTGGAGCTACCCAGACAGGAGATTTTGTTGCCAAAAATACTGTACTGAGCAAGTCATCTGCTAAACCATGCGCAAATTTTGCCAAAGTATCGCAACTTGCAGGTGCGACTAGTAATAAATCAGCCCAACGCGCTAATTCAATATGTCCCATACCCGCTTCAGCCGCAGGGTCTAAAAGTTCAGTATGAACAGGATTACCAGAAAGGGCCTGAAAAGTTAGTGGAGTAATAAATGCCTGAGCACCATGTGTCATGACCACACGCACGTCAAAGCCATAATCTTTAAGGCGACGGACTAAAATGGCACTTTTATAGGCAGCAATTCCGCCAGTGACAGCTAAAACAATGTTTTTATGAGGAATAACACTTAGATCAAAGCTCACGAACAGGATACCTTACTGTTGCAGTGGCGCTCACAATAGCATTAAATACGCGCAGACCCAAGATTGATTGGGCAAACAAAATAAAATTTTAAGCGAATTATGCTGGGGAATATGAATACTTCTATTAAAAATTGGCCCGAACAAGAACGGCCAAGAGAACGGTTATTACAACAAGGTCCGCAAAGTCTATCAGATGCAGAGCTACTCGCGATTTTTCTTCGTTCAGGTTCACGACAACATTCAGCAGTCGAATTGTCACGTTTACTCATTCAGCACTTTGGTAGCCTAAATGCAGTATTTGATTCATCGTTAAGTGAGTTAACTCAATTTAATGGAATTGGAGAAACGAAATATTCACAATTACTGGCAGTCAAAGAACTTGGACGGCGTTATCTCGACCATCACTTTCAGAAAAATAATCTCAGCCTTCACTCTTCTGATTTAGTTTTGGATTATTTACGCTATGAATTAAAAGGTGAGAAACAAGAAGTCTTTGCAGTGTTGTGTCTAGATCCAGAATTAAGAAAACTTCACTTTAAAAAGTTATTTTTTGGGTCAGTTCAACATTGTGCTGTTTCAGTCAACCAAACCCTACGCTACGCCCTACAACAACATGCTTGCCAGCTCGTTATTGCACACAATCATCCATTTGGTTCAGCGCAGCCTTCTGCCGAAGATATTGCATTAACTCAGCAACTGGAACATGCCTGTCAGCTTGTCGAAATACGCCTTTTGGATCATTTTATTATCTCGCCAGAAGGAAGCTTTTCATTTGCTGAACAACAACTGCTCAACCCAGCAATAATATCAGTTCAATGATATTGACAAAGGGTCACTAAGCCTAGAAGATCAAAGCAAAAATAGTGACGTTAAAAACAAAATGATTGTTCGTGAGCAGCCTAGTATTTTCAAAGTATTATTCTCTTGGCGAGGGACAATTTTACCCAAAATTTTACCCTCTCTAGGGGTCGTTATGCTGATTTCGGCGATCATTGGGGGCGTAGAATATATCAATCTTTATCGCTTTCCAGAGATTCCTTTGGTTGGCTTTACTCTTATTGGCGTCGTACTTTCTATTTTCTTGGGATTTAAAAATACTGCATGTTATGACCGTTGGTGGGAAGCCCGAAAATTATGGGGTGTTTTAATTGCAACTTCACGCCATTTTGACCGTGACTGCCGAATTTTGACTCAAGCCCGCCGTGAACGTGTGATTCAGCATGTGATTGTTTTTGCTAATGTGTTACGAGATCGCTTACGCCGTCAGACGGCGAACCCCACTGAGCTCATACAAACCAGCGGCATGAGCCAGCAAGCACTCACCCAGCTCTATCAGCAAAATAATGCCCCTCAGTACACACTTAGCCTCATTCACTGGGAATTATTGCAAGCGCTTAAAGAAGGTGAAATCTCAGACATCATCTATGCACAGATGAATAAAAATGTTGCAGATTTAAGCGTTGTGCAAACAGGCTGTGACCGAATCGCCAATACGCCTATTCCATTTGCCTATTCAGTTTTGCTCAATCGCACTGTCTATTTTTTCTGTTTTATGTTGCCATTTAGTCTTGGTTCATTGCTTGGGTTAGCAACACCTTTACTGGTGGGAATTTTGGCATATACATTTTTAGGACTTGATGCACTCAGCTCTGAAATTGAAGAGCCTTTCGGTACTCAAAGTAATGATTTACCTTTAGATGCCATGGTGCGTAGTATCGAAATTGAACTTTTAGGAACGCTAGGCAAACCTACCCCACCACCAATTCAAGCTCAAGATAATAACTTGTTGTAATGTCTTAAAGAAAACGTTCCCAAACACCTTGCTGATTAGCCGTTGGCTTAGGTGTATTTCCCAGTTTAATCCATGGCATATTTTCACCATGAAAATCACTGCCAATCGATACAGCTAATTGATATTGGTCAATCATCCGATCAATCATCTGGCGAGTAGATAAAGTTTCCATCGGTGGAGGTAACTCAATTGCGTCTCCACCTGAAGTTGCGAACAATTCAATTAAATATCGAACGTTAGTTGCAGATAAATCATAACGAGTCGGATGTGCTAAAACTGCCAACCCTTTACTTTCGTGAATCATGTCAATTGTTTCTTTCAACCCTAATCCTTCAAACTTTACAAAAGCACGTCTTCCCTCTTTTAAGAAACGATCAAATGCCTGTTGAGGACGAGTTACTACATTTTTCTCGACAAGTGTTTTAGCAATGTGTGTTCTGGTGATGCGGTCTGCCTGATTTTCTACTTTGGCAAGAACATCCTCATAAATCTGAAAACCAATACATTTTTCTAATAAATCGCAAATTACTTTAGCTCTTTGCGCTCGTACTCTTTTTTGTTGTTCTAATGCTTCTAAAATTGGTGCTTCATTTTGCATGTTTAAAGCAACAATATGTACGCCATGACTCTTCTTCGTGGTTGGACGTGACCACTGACTTGAAATCTCTGTACCAGAAATGATTTTTAAATCATGACCTTGTGCAGCAATTCTAGCTCGCTGCAACCCATCCATTGTATCATGGTCAGTTAAAGCCAAAGTATGCAAATTCACATCTATAGCAGCTTGCACCAGTAATTCCGGAGACAAAGTTCCATCAGAAATATTGCTATGTGTATGTAAATCTATGCCTTGCATCTTTTATACTATGCCATTCACCAAACCTGATCAGATACTCTAACATGAAAGCACTTCTGGACTTTGTTCCATTAATTATTTTCTTCTATTTATACAAAACAGTTGATCCAACCGACACACAGCATCCTTTACTTAAACTGATCGGGTCTGCTGGTGGTGCCGATAATAATAATATTCTTGTAGCAACTACTGGCTTAATTATTTCAATGCTTGTGGTATATGGTGCTCTATTTGTTTTCCAAAAATTCCGTCTAGATAAACAACAGTGGTTTGTATTGTTTATGACTGTCATTTTTGGTGGCATCACCCTCATGTTAAGTGATGATTTCTATATTCGTCTGAAAGCTGCAATTTTAAATTTAGTTTTCGCAGGTGCATTCTTAGTTTCACCTTGGTTTGGTAAAGACCGTAAGCCACTCATACGACGTCTATTTGATCCTATTTTAGACTTAAGTGAAAAAGGTTGGAAAAATCTAAATTTCGCTTGGGCGGTCATGTTTGTGGTGATGTCTTGTTTACATATCTTCTTCGCGTTTCTATTTCACGGCGGAAAATATTGGGGTGAATTCACTGCATTTGGTGACATGATTGTCATGTTTTCATTTATCATTATTCAGTTCATTATTTTACGTAAATATTTTAAGTCACCTGAAGCTTAAAATGATTCCTGATTGATTACAGAGATACGATTACATGCCTTTTTTTGTTCTAAGCTGTACCGATAACGAAGGAACTTTAGAAAAACGCTTGGCAGTACGCCCTCAGCATATCGAACGTTTGCAAAAACTTGATGATGAAGGCCGCCTTGTTACAGCGGGAGCTATGCCAAAAGACCCGAATGATCCTCAAGCAGGTTTCTATGGCAGCACTATGATTGTTGAATTTGACAGTCGTGAAGCATTAGACGAATGGTTAAAAGAAGAACCATTTCTCAAAGAAGGCATCTACGCTCATATTGATGTAAAACCGTTTAATAAAGCATTTCCAAAAGGGTAATCATATGCACCCTGCAATCAAAAGCTTTCTCGGCTTGTGTTTGATCTGTTCAACTGCTGGAGCAGTTGAACCTGCTGCTACGCCAGCAACGACTCCTCTAAGCGCGGCTTCAACTCAGACTGCGAATAAGCAAGCTACAACAGCTGCTACAACGGCGTCGACCGTAACAAAACCACTCACGGCTGAGCAACTTGCAAAGAATAAACAACAGCAAGATGCGAAAATCAAAGCTTTAGTTCAAGATCAGGCATCTCGTTTAAAACAGTTAGAACATGCCAATCTTGAAGCACTCGCCCAAAACCAAGAGTTACAGCTAAAAAATGATAGCCTCTCTGTTCAGGTTCAAGTCTTACAAAGCGAACGTAGTGCGCAAATGTTTTTATATGGCGCGGTTACCTTAGCGGGTGGCGTATTACTAGGTTTCTTTATCTCTAGTTATATTCATACAAAACGTCGACGCCAGTGGTAAATCCAAGCGATCTATTAAACTAAATGAACGTATCAAACCGTATACAAACAGCAGAATTGGACTGGGAATTAATCGATGGTATCGAGGTTCCTATTTCCAGACAATTTGGTGATGTCTATTTCTCTAAAGATAATGGCTTGCTTGAAACACGGCATGTTTTTCTAAATGGTAACGACTTATCAGAACGCTTAGCCAATCTAAAAGATTTTGAATATTTCAGTGTAGGAGAAACTGGTTTTGGTACGGGTTTAAACATTCTTGCACTCTGGCAGCTTTGGCAACAAGTCCGTCCTGACAATCAAAGCCATTTACATGCCATTAGTGTTGAAAAGTTTCCATTAAGTAAAACCGACCTCATTCGCGCTTTAAATGTCTGGGATGAGCTTAAACCCCTTGCAGACCAGTTAATTGAACAATATCCACTCCCTATTGCTGGATGTCATCGTTTAAGTTTCCCTCAAGAGCGTTTTAGCATCGACTTATGGCTAGGAGATGCACAAGACATTTTCCCAAGTATGGCTAAAACTAAAGCAGTAAATGCTTGGTTCTTAGATGGCTTTGCACCCTCTTGCAATCCAGACATGTGGGAACAAAACGTTTTAAACCATATTGTCCGTCTTTCTGACTATGGCAGTACATTTTCCTCTTTTAGTGTCGCAGGTGTTTTAAAACGTGGGCTAAAAGCACATGGTATTAGTATTTCTCGTCCACGTGGTTTTCGGCATAAAAGGGAAATGCTCAAAGCAATCTGGAATCCACCTCAATCTGATGATGAGTCATCACAATTAGACCAAGTTCACTCAGTGGGTAAGAAACAACAGCTTATTGCGATTATTGGGGCTGGCATAGCAGGTTTAACTACGGCGTGGGCATTGGCAGCACGTGGGCATCAAGTCACTCTATACGAGCAAACAGAAGCATTATCTGGCGCTTCTGGAAATCCTTTGGCATTGCTTAATCCAAAACTGTGTCCGATTGAACAAAGTCATGAACATCTCATGACCTTAAGTTGGCAACATGCCTTAAATTTTTATAAAAACTTTCAAGCATTCCGCCCAATTCAAATACAACAAATCGCATTGAAAAATGCAGATGAACTTCTCGATCTTGTAAATCAATATCCAGCTGATGTTGTTACTCACTCAACGAACTCACTTGAAACTGCATATTCAAGTGTTTCACTTACCGAAGCGGGTTCTGTTTCACCACATCAACTACGTGATGAAATTTTGCAACATCCTTTAATTGATCTAAAAATTGCCCATATCACAGCACTCGTTTCTTTTGAAAATAAAGTTCAATTAAAGACTGATAATGATGTTATTGCAGAGGCAGACCATGTTGTTGTGTGCTGTGCGCGTCAAAGCGCGACTTTTTTTGAAAGCTATCCACAGTTAAAACCAATACGCGGACAAGTGAGCTGGGTTGACAACACTTTTGCTCCACTGCCCTTACAAGAAGCTTATAGCTATGGCGGCTACTGTATGCAGCTTGATGCTTCACAGATGATTTTAGGTGCGTCTTTCTATCCAAATCGCGAAGATCAAGATGTACTCCACGACGACCATGTGCATAACTTTGAATTAATCCACAGTGTATTTCCTAAATATGCACAACAATTGCCTTCTACAACCACTTGGCAAGGCCGAGCATCTATCCGCGCACAAAGCTTGGACTACTTTCCTCTCATTGGAAAAATGCAGGAGAATAGCCGAATTGCTACTTTTGCTGGTCTGGGCTCTAAAGGTTTCTTATTTGCTCCGCTATGCAGTGAGATTTTAGTTGCCCAGATATTAGGAGAAGCTTGTCCAGTACCGGACCGACTATTACAAAAATTGAATCCGCAAAGATTCCAAAAAAAAGTAAAACCTAAAAAGCCTTATTTCAAACCACAGTAGTTCAATTCCATAAAAAAGCACCCGAAGGTGCTTTTTTTATGCGCCCTGCTCTAGAGGCAAGCCAGCATCACGAGCTGCACGTGTCCCCCCCATCAGCACGACATATTCACGCGAGGCATCGAATCCTTCTAGTGTCTCAGCTGCACGAGGAGCTTTGCTACCACCACCACATAAAATATAAATCGGCTGACCCGCAGAGACCTGGTTCAAAATATCAGCACTCAAATCATTAATCGGGCGATTTACCGCACCTTTAACATGCCCTTCTGCATAAGCATTTGTATCACGGACATCCCAGATAACAGCATTTTCTGGGAATTCAAATGTTGTAATTTCTTGTTTACGGATCATTGTGCACTCCTTTGATGTAAACAACACTTGGCAAATGAAGAAAACCCTCTTAGCATCTCAAATATTCTTTCCCTTTGTAAAGGTCTAAACTATGCCTTCTTTCGATATTGTCTCTGAATTAGAGATTTTTGAAGTTAATCATGCTGTACAGAACACACAAAAAGAGATTGCAACACGTTTTGACTTTCGTGGTCATGATGTTTCAGTCGAAATAAACGAAAAAAATAAAGAAATTAAAATCAGTACTGAAAGTGATTTCCAGTGTGAACAAGTTTACAACATGTTAGAAAATCATTTTTATAAACGTAAAATTGATATTCAAGCACTTGACCCACAAAAAGCTGCTGCTTCAGGCAAAAACTTTGTACAAGTGATTAAACTTAAAGACGGTCTTGACTCTGATACTGCAAAAAAAATTAATAAAGCCATTAAAGAAAGTGGCGTTAAAGTGCAATCTTCTATTCAAGGCGACAAAATTCGTGTAACGGATAAAAAGCGTGACACTTTACAACAAGTCATGAATTTTTTACGTGAACAACAATTCGGTGTGCCATTACAGTTTAATAACTTTAAAGATTAATTTCTTGTCGTGACATTCAAAGTTAAGGTAATTCCATGTCTCAATCCAATCGTCTATCAAAACTGGTAAAAGCAACTTCAAAATTCCCTAAAGGTATTCGGAGTACGCTTTGGAGCAAGGCGTTTGGTCGTATCGTGCCAATGGTGGGTACAGCAAATATTCGCTATCTGGAAGTAGACTCAAACCATGTTATTGTTCGTTTAGAAAACCAAAAAAATATGCAGAATCATATTAAAGGAGTCCATGCTGCGGCTATGGCTCTTTTAGCAGAAACTGCAACAGGTTTCCTAACGGGTTTACACATTCCTGATAACCGCATTTTATTAATCAAATCATTGCATGTAGATTATTTAAAAGTGGTTGAAGGCGGTTTGACTGCTACAGCAACATTGTCTGCTGAACAGCAAAAGTTTATTGCGGATAATGAGAAAGGTGAACTTGTGATTCCGGTTACGGTCATTGATGATGCCGGCAATGAACCAATCCAGTGCAAAATGCTATGGGCATGGTTACCTAAGCGCAAGAAATAATAACGAATCTAAAGTACTTTTAGTTTTTTATTTGCCTCAAGATATAAAAATTATTTTTTGTATCTTGAGGTCAAAATGAAAAAAATACTGATTCTTTCCTCTTTATTTACCACTTTAATATTTACAACAATAACGACTCATGCGACTGAACCTAAGATAAAAACCAGTAAATTAACTTCGACCAAATCCGAAGCGATAGATAAAGTAAGCGCTCAAAACAAAAGAATAGTCATCGACTTTTATGAAGGCGTCTTTTTAAAACATAAAGTCAAAGAATATGCAGACCGCTATATCGGTAATGAATATATTCAGCACAACCCTAATGTGCCAGATGGGAAAGCACCTTTCGTTAATTTCTTCACTGAAAAATTCCAAAAAAATCCTCAAGCTAAAAATGAAATTAAACGGGCGATTGCTGAAGGCGATCTTGTAGTCTTACATGTTCATTCCACTGAAAACGAAAAAGATCGAGGAAGAGCGATTGTTGATATATTTCGTCTAGAAAATGGAAAAATCGTAGAGCATTGGGATGTTATACAAAACATTCCAGAGCAAAGTAAAAATACAAATACGATGTTTTAATTCTAAAAATTAATCTTTTGTAATAAAAATTAAAGCCTGAATAAGAATATTCAGGCTTTATAAGTTTTACTGAGTTTCTAAAAACTTCTGTCTCGCTTCTTCAGGAATCTGACGCTTATTACCTTTTACATCAACGGCTACAAAGGTAAAAACACCTTCAGTAATGCGAATTGGCGCACGAGAGTCATCATGACTGTCCCAAACTTCAATTTGCATCTGAATAGAAGTATTTCCAACTTTTAAGATTTTGGTATAGCAGCTAATGACAAAGCCAACCTTTACCGGAACCAAAAAGGTCATTTGATTAATGGAAATCGTAGCGCAGCGGCCACGACTGAAACGTTCTGCGTGAATTGCTCCAGCTAAATCCATTTGTGACACAATCCATCCACCAAAGACATCACCACTCCAGTTTGTATCTGCTGGCATGGCAATCGTTTGTAAGGACAAAATTCCTTCTGGTTTGGTATAAGCTTCTGACACCTTAGCTCCCGAAATTCGTTTGAAGTTGTTGATCGAGCCACTGCTGCAATTCAGGCGCACGTAATGCACCGCTAATACGCGCGACCTCTGTCGTTTTATTCATTAAGACAAGTGTCGGAATACTTCTCACATGAAAAGCTTGGCTTAAGCGAGGAGATTCTTCGGTATCAATCTTGGCAAAAATAACGCCTGGATTCTGTTTTGCGACCTGCGCAAAATGTGGAGCCATCATTTTACAGGGTCCGCACCATTCTGCCCATAAGTCTATGAGAATAGGTAAATCACTATTCGTGATGTAGTTACTAAAATTTTGCTCATTTAGTTCAATAGGTGCAAGCGGTAGTAATGGCTGATGACATTGCCCACAGCTTGGTTGCTCAGGAAGTTTTTCTTCCGGAACTCGGTTTTTAGCACCACACGATGCACATACAATAATCATTTACATCACTCCTATATGCTGATGTAAAAATTCTAATTGGGTTATCACTGCTTTTTCAAACCATGAACCGTGATAGATATCAAAATGTTTCATATCCCACTCATGATAACTCACAAAAGGCGCAATATTTGTCGCAGCTTCACGGCTTGACTCAATAGGAATAAGTGAATCTTTTTGGGCTGCAATAAATAAAACCGGAATATTAATCTGACGTACAACCTGAATTGGACGGTATCGCATCAAATTAAAAAAGACACGAGCTGGGACTTCCCCGCTCCAATAATAGTCAGGATTTACAATCGATAGATAACCATAATAACTATCTGCTGTAGGCATAAAGCATAAATTTTGTTGATCGACGACAGGTAATCTTTTGGGATTAAGCCCCATTTTTGATCCCATATAATCCTGACTCGATAACTTCAATGCTTGAGGATAGCGTTGCAAAGGATAGAGCTTGGCAGTTTCAGCGCCATCTACATAAGGAATTTGTACTAAAATTGCCTGAATATTCTTTAATTCAGAAGCTAGGCTTAGCGCATATCCGCCACTTAGAGAAGTTCCCCACAGCACAATCCTTCGGTTATCTACAAGCTTACAGGTCGAAGCATATTGAATAACGGTCTTCCAATCTTCTAACTGGGAATTGATTGAGACCATTTCTCTAGGCTTGCCAGTACTCCCACCCCAATATCGATAATCAAACAAAATAACAGCGTAACCTGCTTGAGCGAACCGCTGAGCATATTGGATTAGTTTAAATTGACGCAACGCAGCAAAACCATGGGCCATAATAATTACGGCAGATTTCTTATTTGTTTTAGGAATATAAAAATCAGCTGCGATCGTTTCCTGACCACATGGAACATATAAAGGCTCAACCGTATAAGCGTGCATATGTGCTCCGTTGAAATAGAATATGAATAACCAATTTTAAAATAGCGTGATGATCATTTTTAAAATTTATAACTTAGCTATAAGACATAACTTTCTCAGTCAGAACAACACAAGAGTGTCTTGTATCTCAGGTTAAGCTTAATGCTATGATACAGCATAAGAGGTTTTGTTAAATTTTGGAGTGACGAAATGTCAGATAATGTTGGTTTCGCAGGTCAAATTGGTCCAGAACATGTTGGCCAAGTTGTAGAAAAAGGATTTAAATCGATTATTAATAATCGACCAGATATGGAAGGCGGCCCAGAACAGCCTACAAGTGCTCAAATTGAAGAAGCAGCACGCCAAGCAGATCTAGACTATGTTTATCAACCTGTTGTAGCTGGGCAGATTACAGAGCTCGATGTACGCACTTTCGCGAATCATTACAATGAGTTGCCAAAACCTATACTTATGTTTTGCCGCACAGGAAACCGTTCAAATAATCTATATCAATTAGCAAAACAAATGGATTTATTAGACGACTAATTTTAAGAAATTAATATTCCATAAAACCCTATTTCTTCCTTAAAATAGGGTTTTTTGATAACTTATTTTGCATATCTCTGCACGAATTCAACAGAACTAAAAATAATATTGATCTAAAGTATTTAAATCTTTTTTGAATCATTTATTAATTTTTATGAATAAATTTATATTCGCTCTTTTAAGCTGTTTAATTCTTACAGCATGCTCCTCAATGCAAGTAAAACCTACGGTTGGAGTAACTATGGGTACGCACCTCTAAAAAAGAAGCAGCTTAAATGCTGCTTCTTTTTATATTAATTACCATTTGTACAGTTTGGATCTATTCCATACGGGCTTTCTATATTTGGCCCATTAAGATCGATAAGACTGACATCTTTACTTAAATAACCTAAAGTTAAAGAAGTAGAGCCTTTAATTAAACTTCCCGAAACTGTGGATTTAGCCGTTAGCTGGACAGTTAACCACGACGCATAAATTTTAGGATATTGAATCTTAAGATCAAAACGTCCATTAGCATCTGTCGTATATTTATTATTCGTTGCAGCGGTACCCACGCTATTAATATAGGATACAACTTGTACTGTAGAATCCTTTTTAAGTGGAGTTAATTGATTAATAACTTCTCCATTCACATTTACCGCTTGAACTGGTGAAGTACACATTGATCTAATAACTGGAAGATATTCATCAGGCTTACCATCCGTCGGATTAGAAGTATCAACAAAACCAAATCGCCCTTTATAGTAAGCAAGAGCATTAACTCCCATTGTTACGTCTTGATTTGGTATCGGTTTACCATCCACATCAGTCACTTGGACCGAAATATTCTTATAGTAATACACCCCTTCACTCGTATCTTCCATCGTCGTCGGATTATATGCTACAGCAATTGCCCCCACTGCGACTGGCACATCGGAATTAACGACATCGAGTTTATAAGTATAAATTTTTGTTGATTGACCAAAATTCGCTTCTAGAACTAAATCATCTAGCACAAATTGAGCTGCACTATATGAGGAATTTCTTTGATTTTCACTAAAAGATAAAGTATAGGTGATCTGACCATTCGCATCGGTTTGTGTTGCATTAGGTGTAAATTTGACACCGTTTAAAACTGAATTTTTAACTCTAAGCGTGATAGCCTGATTTGCTAAAGTTGAGCCGTTTGCATCTACAGCCGTTAATGTAACAGTTGTCTGATCACCTCTAACATTTAAAGAAGTTTTTGTAGCATCAAACAATACAATACTAGTGGTATCAGCCTCGACAGTACTATTGCTACCTGTCACTGTTACCGTCTGTTCTTGAGTAAGCGTACCATTATTTGTAGATGCAATTAATTTAAAACCATTTTTCACCAACTCATTTATTGAACTTGATGTTTTTGGAGTTTTTATAATGTATACAGCATTACCTGCTGCATCTGTAATTTGAGTTGATACCCCTTCTATAGACACATTATTTGTTGGGTCCACTAATGCCAAAGTAACATTAGCACCAGCAACGCCACCTTTATTTTTATCTAAACCTCTAACAGTGACTGTTAAAGTATCATTCGTCGCTGCAACTGATAATTTATCTAATTCGATCTTTAAAGCTGTAGCAGTGGCTTGCTGTGAACCACTATTATTACTTCCAGAGGATGAGTTACTATTTGATGAGCCATTTTGATAATAACCATCACCTCCCCCACCACCACAACTTGCTAACATAATTGATACAGCAATAGCTGACAACTTCAAGGTAAGTTGTTTTTTATACATACTTTTCATTTCCCCAATCTTTCCTAAAGGTATAAGATTTATTAATTATTTATATGATTAGTGTAATCATATTTACCACATTCTGTAAACATAAATTACTTTATGTTTTATTATGTAACTTATTAAATGAAAAATTTATAGATATTGGGACTTATAATGTTTGATATTATTATCATTGGCGCAGGTACTGCTGGTATTAGCGCATATAAAGAAGCGGTTAAACATACCAATAATATTTTAATTATAAATGATGGACCATGGGATACCACTTGTGCTCGTGTAGGTTGCATGCCAAGTAAAGTCCTCATCTCTACAGCAAATCGTATGTTTGACATTCAAAATGCTCAAGAGGTTGCTTTGGATGTATCTGCAAAAATTAATACAGAACAAGTGATGCAGCATGTACAAACTTTACGTGATCGTTTTACACAAGCAACCCTAAAAGATGTAGAACAATGGCCTGCAGAACATAAAATTTCTGGTAAAGCACATTTTATTGATTCACAAACTGTAGAAGTTAATGGGCAACAGTACCAATCAAAAAGTTTTATTCTCGCTGTCGGTTCAACTCCTAATTATGATCAAACCTGGAAGAAAGAACTTGGTAATCGGCTTATAACAACAGATCAAATATTTGAGTTAAAAACACTACCTAAATCTATTGCTGTCATTGGTAGTGGTGTTATTGCCCTTGAGATCGCACAAGCCTTACATCGTTTGGGCGTAGAAACTACAATCTTTGCCCGTAGTAAACGGATTGGAGTACTTACTAGTTCTAGGCTTCAACAACTTGCACAAAAAGAACTAGGTAAAGAGTTAAGAATTCTATTCGAAACTCTACCAAATGAAGTTAAATGCAGTGAAGAAAACGCTGTATTAACTTACCAACTTGATGAAACAGAGAAAACTCTCAAAGTTGAATATGTTTTAACAGCAACAGGTCGTACAAGTTTAATTGATACTTTAAAACTAGAAAATATTGATAATTCTTTTAAAGATATTAAGTTATTACCTATAAATGCAAAAACCAAGCAGTTAGATACATATCCAATTTTTGTTGTTGGTGATGCTTATACCTCAACACCACTGCAACATGAGGCAGCACATGAAGGGAAAAAGGTTGTTTATAACTGTTTGAATTATCCACAGGTTAATTCAGTTAAGACCCTTACCCCCTTAGGAATTGTATTTAGTGATCCTGAAATGGCTATTGTCGGGCAAAGTTATAAACAACTAAAAGACAACGGTATAGACTTTATTACAGGTGAAGCCTCTTATGAACGGCAAGGAAGAGCTATCGTTCTTGGGAAAAATAGAGGTGCTATTGAGGTTTATATAGAGCGAGAAAGCCAAAAACTTCTGGGTGCCGAGCTATTTACAGAAGCAACTGAACATATGGCTCATTTATTAAGCTGGATAATAGGTGAAGAATTGACTTTAAATAATATTCTAGAGAAGCCTTTCTATCACCCTACTCTAGAAGAAGGCCTTCGCACTGCTTTAAAACATGCACGCAGACAGTTGAAATAATCAATTTAGAAGAGCTTTATTAATAAAATTTGGCTCTTCTATACATTAAATTGTTTTAACTAATTCATTTGATGGGAAATAACTGCAACTAATGAAGCATTCTTTTCAGATGAACTAGTATAAACCCATGTCTCTAAAACCTTTCCATCTTTAGAAATAATATAATTTGTTGTAGTCAAATTTTTATCTTTAGATATTTCTTTTTTATAGGTTAAGCCAGTAGATTTTGGAGGTAACCAACTTTCTAAATTCTTTTGAATTTCAGTTGAATTTCCTTTATTTATAAATAATGAACATACGCCGTTATCGAGTTGAGTAATAACAAACTTCCCTTCAGAAGAACTTATCATCCAAGCATGTCCATTATAATCTTTTAGAAAATGTGCAGCATACTCATTAGGCATTTGAATAAAACCCATATTTTTTGCTTGGTTATTTATTATTTCTGGATTTCCTCGCGAACTAACACAGATATTTAAAAAAGCTTTTGTACTAAAGAAACTTTCAACTGTTTCCGTAGCATAAATAGATCCACTACTAAGGGTTATAGCTAGTACAAAGAAAAATATTTTTAATCTTACAAATTTCATTATTAATACTCTTGTTATCATTTTAAATCATGTGGTTTATATCATAACTCTTTCCAAAATTAATCTATTATTTTGCTTTTACACAAAGCAACACCCCGGACTCTTTCGAGGCCGGGGTGTTAGAATAATGAGCTGGCGATGACTTACTCTCACATGGGAAACCCCACACTACCATCAGCG